>B570J29032_109959682_pt1 | contig 70129 bp, 62 predicted proteins | sample LakMenEpi16Nov12_FD_29032 | JGI IMG/M metagenome (IMG submission 29032) | reverse complement strand
GCATACACCGCCACCGTATCATATTTTATGTTACCGCAAATATCTTGTTTAACAATATAGGTTTGGCTGCTTACACCAACGGTTACCGTGATGCCAGCTGCATTAGCTATTGGCGTTGTTGTGTTTGTTATATTATACCAAGTACAAGCTTCATCTATACCCACATCTTGCGGCCTGCCTATGTAAACTGTATTACCCGGTATGCCAAATACATCCGGTCCTGCATAGGCAGGTAAATCTATGGGGATGCAACTTACATCATCGATACACAAATCTGTCCATTTTTGTGGCAAATAGGTTGGGTTTATACTTGCAATGTTTGTTGCTAAATCTGTTTTATAATTACCAATTAAACAGTACTTTTCTATTCCAGTGGCTACAAATGTTCCAGTTACTGCCACCCACCCTAGTGTATCTGTAATAATATTACCAGTGGGGTTTTGTACTTGAGGCGTTAAATAGGTTAATGGTATGTTATTTTTTGTAATTGTATCAATTGTAGTATCTCCAAAATATGCTCCGAAACCATCAATACCATAAGGCGATGTATTAGCAATGTTGACATAAAATTTTACACAATACGTTTTACCCGCAATTAACTTCGTCTTCATTCTATTTTTTATATATCCTCTTTTAACTGCACCACAAACAACATCATTACAATAAAAATTATTAAGTAAAAAAGCATTTCCAGTTCTTGGGTATTGAAAAATAGTATTAGGTTGACTAGGAACAGCCCCATTACAAACATTTAAATAAGCACCGCTATAACTTAATCCAGAATCAATCGACATCCAGTGTTTAGCCAATGTGCCATAATAAGGAGGATTGCAAGAATGATATTGCTCAAAACCGCCATTAGCGATATAATTGGCAACCTGTTGCCCTTTAATATTAATACAAGCTATTAATATGCCAAATAGGAGCTTATTCCTCAATAATAAGTTTTTTATATTCATTTGTATATTAATTGCTTAATTAACAACACATTCTTTCTACGTAACTTAAAGATACAAAATTAATCCAACACTTACTCCCCCAACTCAACCAACCACTTCTCGATTTTAAGTTTAGCTTCCTTCGCAGTGCAGTTATAGTTATTAAACAAAACCGAAAAAGCAAGGCAATCTCCTTTTTTGTTTGTAACATACCCACAATAGCCTCTTGCACGATTAATGTAACCGGTTTTGGCGCGCATGTTTCCTTCTAACAAAGTACCTTTGCCAATGTTGATCATGCTGCCGCCTTTGCCCGCTAACGGTAACGAGGCATTAAAAGCCCTGTAAATTAAACTGTCTTTGTAAATTTTGGCTAACATACTAGACTGAAAAAATGTCGTTACCGTATTTGCTCTGCTTAAACCACTGCCATCTGACATATAAAGTTCACTAACATCCAATCCTCGTTTTTGCCAATAATTTTTAACTGCTTCAATGCCTGCATAAATACTGCCTTTACCAAGAGTTAATAAAATACTTTCGGCGTACAAATTGTTACTCTTTAAATTGGTGTGAAATACTATTTTTTCTAATCCGGGTGAATAATGCGAATACATTAATGTTTTACTTACTAAACTATCTGACTTTTGATAAACGGAACTTACCATTACAGGATTTAACTTAACGCCAACTTTTTGTAAAGAGCTAACCAACTTCTCTGCACATAGTAAAGCAGGGTCCGGTAAAACGGCTTCTACTTCATAATCTGTTTTATTTGGTGGGATTTTCCCGTTTACTTCCTTTTTAAAACCAAAAGGATCTCCGGTTACAAAAGCATCATCTTCGGTACCTTTGCAAATAACCTGGCTATTAATACTGTATTGTAAAGTGCTATAATTAGGTTTAGTGCTCGCTAATATTGCTTTGCTTCCGGGTGCACCTGAGTTGTAAAGTAATTTAAATTTATTATCAGAAAATGTTAAGCCACAAGGTGCTGCTCCAAAATAATTAGAGATATCTCCCCATATCCAGTTCGCAGGAATTTGACGAGTAAAGCAAGATCCATCGCCAATTACTTTACCCTTAATTTCCTTTAAACCTTTTTCTTTAAGTACTTTCGCCCATTTATCTGTTACCAACACTGTGTCTTTATAAAAATATTCCGATTGTAAAGTGGGGTCACCACTTCCTATAATCAACACATCACCATTTAATACACCCGTTTCATTATTAAAATTTCCCGTAAAGTAAATTTTGGTTTCGTAACGGTAATTTAAACCGAGTATGCCAAGTGCGGCAGAAGTGGTTATTGCTTTTTGCGTGCTGGCAGGTACAACAAACGTATGGGCATTTAATTCATCAACCATCACTCCGGTGTTGGCATTAATCACACAGTAACTTAACGTAGCGCTTTTTAAATCTTTATCACTTACCCAGTTGTCTTTTGATTTATAAACTTGTGCATTAATGTTGGTCATTAAAAAAAAGGTAAGTGCCAATAATGCACTTACCTTTTTAAGTTGATTAAATTGACAAACAGTCCTTACCATATCTCCACACGTTTATTTTCCGGCGCAAACATTTTGTCTCCCGGTTTTACATTAAAAGCTTTATAAAAAGCAGGTAAATTAACTAATGGTGCAAAAGCTCTGAAGTAAGCAGGCGAATGGTAATCAACTGTCAACAAACGTTTTAATTCAGAATCTCGGCACTGACTTTTCCAACCTTGCGCCCAGGCAATGAAAAAACGTTGTTCTCCCGTGAAACCATCCATTACTTTTGATGGCTTGCCATTTAAAGAATTTACGTAGGCATTGTAACTCATGGTTAAGCCACCTAAGTCTGCAATATTCTCTCCTTGGGTCATACTTCCATTTACACGCAAAGTATCAATTGCAATAAAAGCATTAAACTGATCAATGATCAATTGTTTTTTAGAATTAAATTTTTCTAAGTCTTCTTTAGTCCACCACATTTTCAAATTGCCATCCGCATCAAACTGTGCGCCTTGATCGTCAAACCCATGCGTTAATTCATGCCCTATAATAGCCCCCATTGTTCCATAATTGGCGGCATCTTCGGCGTTCGGATCAAAAAAAGGCGGTTGTAATATAGCAGCCGGAAAAACAATCTCGTTAATAGATGGATCGTAGTAAGCATTAACAGTAACCGGACTCATTTGCCATTTCATTTTATCTGCAGGTTTTTTTAAATCAGCTAGATTATTAGTAAAATGGAAATTAGACGCACGTCGTACATTGTCCCAGTAGCTTTCGGTTGAAATACTTAAAGTAGAATAATCCTTCCATTTATCCGGATAACCAACCTTACGAATTAACAAATCCAGTTTTCGATACGCTTCCTTTTTGGTTTCATCACTCATCCAATCACGTGTTTTAATGCGTTCACGATAAGCAATTAACAAATTATCAATTAACTTATTTAGTTTCACTTTAGCCTGAGCATTAAAATGTCGCTTCGTAAACTCTTCACCAATTATTTCACCCATCACACCATTGATTACTTGATGTGTTTTTTCCCAACGCGGCTTCATTTTTTTTGCACCTGACAATACAATGCCTCTAAAATTGAAATGAATTTTTTCGAATTTAGTATCTAGGAATGGCGCTGCTTCCATTAGTAAATGACATCTAGCATAATCTTTAATCAAATCAACTGGCGTGTTATATATTAAATCATTTAAATTTTTAATATATTCCGGTGAAGCCACTAACATTGTATCCGGAATATCTAAACTAATTTCTTTGAAATAGCGTTTCCAGTCTAACTTGGATATTTCATATAATGTTTCAAGTGAATAGATGTTGTACATCTTTTCATAATCGCGCATTTGTAAACGGGTTAAGGCCTTGTCTGTTAACCTAGTTTCAAAATCAAACACTTCTCGTGCTCTGCGACTGGAATTATCGGCAGGAAAACCAATTTGTTTAAGCAGTTCTGAAAGATAGTTTATATATTCTGTTCTTATTTTGTCAAATTGCGGATTGTAATAAAAATCTCTGTCACCTAAGCCGTAACCGGCCTGGCTGATCCCGTATATATTACGTTTACTATTTTTAGGGTCCACAGATACACCGGCCTCAAAAAAAAGTTTTACTCCAATTTTATCAAACTGTGCCTTTAAGGTCATTATATCTTCAACGCCTCTTACCTTCTCAATTTTTTCTAATTCAGGCTTTATGGGAGTTAGTCCTAGTTTCTCACGCTTCATGGAGTCCATTGCAGTAGCATAAAAATCTCGTAGCTTTTGAAGATTAGTGTTCGGTTGAATACTTGTGTTTTTTAAAACTTCAGTGTAAATAACTCTAATTTTTTTCAGGTTATTTTGATCAATCTCGTTAAAACTGCCATAACGTGCATCACTCTCAGGTAATTTAAAAGTTTTTTGCCAGGTTCCATTGGCATAGCTATAAAAGTCATTAGCCGGATTCACAGACTTGTCCATGTTAGCCACAACAATTCCTGATTTTTGCGCAATCGCCAAGCCACTAATTAATGTTAGAGCGATGATGTAATTTTTTTTCATTTGAAAATACTTTATTAAAAGTCAACGTGAGGTTGACGTAACGAATTTAACAATAAATTAATAAAAAAAGGGGCTCCTGCCCCCTGTTATTATTTCTTTTTTGCTTTTTCTTTATCTATTTCCTCCAGCATATTGAGCATGTCGCTTACTTGTTCAGCGCTCAGGCGCTTAGCTGCAATACGTTTATCCTTATCCAAAATGTAAATTACCGGAGTTGAGTAAATATCAAACTTGGTTTTTAAATCGTTTAAATGAATAGGATCAAATACATTTATAAAATCACCAATCTTTTTGTCTCTTATAAATTTTTTCCACTCGTTAACATCATCTTTTGTTTGAACTGCAAAAACTTTGTGATCTATTTTACCTTTTAGTTTGCTTAATGCTTCGTGTAATTTAGGCATTTCTGTCTGGCAATGGCCGCAGTCACTCGCCCAAAAAACAAGCACTGTGTACTTTGCATTTATCTGGTAAAGAGATCTGAACATTGGTGTTAATTTCTCTAAATTCTTATAGTATAAATCTGTTACAGATTTACTGGTTTTAGCGGTATCAAATCCCATTTTAAGAACTTCTTTACCATAAACAGTATCTATCATGTACAGCTCAGAAACTTTTGCTCCTAACAACAAATCTTTCATGATTAAATAACGTTCTTTTATTTTCTCAACGGTTTCATCGCTATAAACACCTTTAGCTTTGCCATTAACAATATAATTACCAGCTAAATGACAAAACACTTTATCAAAACCCATAATTTTACTTTGTTCGTATTTATAAGTTAAATGACCCAGCATTAAGTTATAAACCAAATTACCTTCGTTGCATTTTTTCATCACTTTATCAATCTCGGCAATAACAGTATCAGGGTTGGTAACGATTACATTTTCGAAATATTTTTTAACCCGGTCATCAAAAAAAGGCGTTCTAACAATTCTTTCGTCTTTAAAATCAACGCCATCCCAATAATGGTTTTTGTAATAATAATACTGGTAAACGCTATCCGGACGGCCATTGCTCGCTTTTGGAATATCCTTGGCTTCCTTTTCCGTTTTCAAATTTAACACATCAAACAAAAAAGTACCCTTCACTTTTGTCATGAAATCTTCTTCAAACTTTCTAACCTCATTGTTTAAAGTTTTTAAATTATCATTCATGAATTTGGTGCTATCTTCTTTGCTTTTACCTTTTGTTTTGGCTTTTAATCCTTCTACTTCTCTGTTTTTGTTTGACAAATATTTTACATAAGAAAAGAAGTTCTCGTTTTCGGTATTACCTGTAGCTTTTAAGTTATTCACCATATCCTTCATATCGCTGGCAATGGTAAATTTTTGGCTTTCATTAATAAAGAAATCAAAATAAATTCCTTTTTCTTGACTAACTAAGGTATAAACACCTTTATCTAAAGGCGTTTTACCCTTAAAAACACCTACACCATTTTTTACATTTTTTGCTGTATCAGCAATATATTGCTGGTCAAACGTGTATTTAACCAAATAAAAGAGCGAATCTTTTGCTCCCTTAAAATTGACTTTAATTTCGTAACCTTGAGATATAGCGCCGGTTACAAATACGCTTAAAAAAACACCAGTTAAAAGAAATTTCTTCATACAATCCAAATCGTTAAATTAATTGTTAAAATTAATAAATGCTCATTTACCTTTCAAATCTTGTACCATTTTTAGTAAATTACCATTATAAATTTTGTTAAAAACAAGTTCGAGGCTGTCCTGCAAACTACTATACTGTATAAAGTCAACAAAATAAGCATTTTTAGACTGATTTATCCATTTTTGACGCTTATGAAGGTTGAATGACTTTGAAAAATTTAAAGTTTCAAGGCTTTTTGAAAATTGCCAAAGCTCGCAGATTTTTAATTCGTTTTTACATGCTTTGTTTTTAATGGAGTCATAAAACAGGTTTAGTGCAGTTGCTTTTTTAACCATAACCCGCTCAAACAAAGAGTCGTTATAACGGTCGGCCAAGTAATAATTAAGGTTAATTATATCGTTCTTAAGAAATTTTATTGTTGCTTTATGTGCAATGAATTCTGCCAAATTCTCGTTAAGATTAACCTTATTAGGCAGATAATAAGTTGCATGAAACAGCTCATGAAAAAGTAAATTACAGAAGCGGCCTTTTGAATAATCTAAAGAAGACGACATTAATGGATCACTGAACCAACCTAAAGTACTCCAGGCACTAGCGGGTCTAATATCCGCATCGTAACCCTTGCATTTTAAGTTATTAAATTCATTGACGGCCAATTCCTTTTTAAAAAAGCCCTTGTAACTTAATTTTCCTAAAATCGGAAAATCCCAAAAATACTCTTTCAATTGAAAAGATTCAGAAGCTGTAACTACCCATAAAACCGGCGCTTGATGCTGATTATAAATGGTGCTAAAATTAGAGGTTGGTTTGTATCCTAAACTATCAACCGAAAATTCTCTTATTGATTTAATTAATTGAAGGTTGCTTTTTTGTAGAACGGATAATTTATTTTTGTTCTTATACTCGCTAATGGTTTCCGTATTCAGTATTACACTTAATTGGCCTTTGGCCTGGTAAGCAAGATAAATAATAAGATTTTTATGAACTAATGAATAAGATAAAAGAACAGCCATGAAAAAGCTCAAACAAAGTCTAATCCATCTTCCAATAACGATCATGTTGATTGAAAATGCTGATCCAATAATTGATTGCTTTTATCAACAGAAGTTTTTAACCAATTTAAATACACCTCTTGCCTCTCTTCTTCATTAAGTAAATAATCAGGAACTGTTTTCCGTATACGCGTTGTTAATTCGTACATACACAAAGCTGCGCATACACTGATGTTAAAACTCTCAGTAAAACCGTACATTGGTATTTTTACGAAATCATCCGCTAATTCATAAACATCGCTCGAAATGCCATCAATTTCTGTGCCAAAAACCAAAGCCATTTTATGATTAACTGGCAGAGTATCGATTGTATATGCGTTAGTATGAGGTGTTGTGGCCACAATTCGAAAACCTTGTTTTTTTAATTCTGTTAAAGCCTTAACCGTATTGTTATCAGATTCCTTATGCCGTCTTATGGTTAACCAATTGCTACTACCCATGGCCACATCTGCGCTAATTTTCAAACTGTTCTTGTTTTCTATAAAATGGACAGTTTGTAATCCAAAACTCTCGCAACTTCTGAGCACAGCGCTCGCATTATGTGCCTGATATAAATTTTCAAGAACTATTTGCAGGTAATTGCTTCGTTGACTAATTACATCATCAAAACGTTTTATTCTATTTTCTGAAACAAACTGTTTTAAAAAGTTTATTTGCTCGATGGTTTGCTTTGCGTGCATTGATTGCAAAGTAACTAAAAATTAAGGACGGTAAATAATCTTATAGGTAAATTTAGTTTTTTTAGTTGGTGGAACTTTAAAATTAAATTTCTCCAAGGATTTAATCTCATTCTTGATCTGCTTTAACTCATCTTTTGAAAGATCACGTTCATCAACAAATTCAACGGTTGTAATTTTCTTTTCATCTGTAATAGTAATTAAGGCATCAAAAGGCGAATTCAATTGTATAATCTTCAATTTTTCTCTTAAATCTGTTATTAATGCCTTATCACCACCAATATAGAACAAATTACTTTCTGACTCGTTTAAATCGTCCTCAAGCTTTACTTTGCCCGGAGAGGCCGGTGCATTACTTGGCTCTATTGTTAGGGCACTCTTTTTTGTGCTTTTCTCATTTCGTTTAGATTCCTTTGCCAGAGCATCTTTATCTGATGCCTCTCTTACACTGCCCGTTGATGTAACAGGTACACCCCCTGTAAATGATTCAGATTTAGCGGCTTCTGAGACTAAAGCAACGTCAGCAGACACTTCCTCTTCCTCAACATCTTTAGTGCTTTTTACATCTTCTTTTAAACTACTTAGCTTCCCTATTGGACTTTCAATGGGAGATTGTTCTTGTTTAACAACTTCATCCTTTTTACTGTCAACCCTGCTCAATGGCTTATTTTCAATGAACTGATCCTCATTTTTTAAATCAATTGCATTTGGAGCAGCCGACTCGGCAGATTTCACTTCCTGTGCTCCCGTTACGGTTTTTTCATGTAATGCCAAATCATTGTCTTTAATTAAATCATTTGACGGTAGAAAGAATTTAATTATTAAACCAAAAGTGATAATTAATATTGCTGCTGCAACCCAAACTAATGGTTTATTGGCTTTTTTTTGAAATAACAGTTCAGCTTGTGCGTCTGTCTTTTTCTTCAATTCAATGATTTCCTCTTTAGATCCAATAGATTTAAAGCCTTCTAAAGCCTCTTTTTCAAAGGCATCTTTACTGGAAGTGTTATCCAAAAAATTAGTTAATATGTCTTTTTCTTGATCACTCATTTTCACTTGTCAGCTTAATTTTTAAATTTCGTTTGCCATTTTGAATATGGCTTTTGACCTCGTTATTGGTTAGGCCGGTAATTTGTTCTATTTCCTGATAAGATTTACTTTGGAGATAAAACAACTCAATACACGTTTTTTGGTCAGGATTTAACTGATCAATAGCCACTTCCAATTTATTAATTTGAGCTTCCTTTTCGTTGAGATGCTCGGGATTTGAAAAATCCATAATTAAAATGGCATTTTCTTTTAATTCCAATTCTTTTTTAAGCTCACTCTGTCTTTTTCTGAGCTGCATTAAACAGTAATTTTTGCTGTAAACGTACAACCAACTTTTAAAATAATTGATTTTATGTTTTTTCAAATCCGTTAATAAATTTGAAAAAATTTGAATCACCGCATCACTGGCATCATCCTTGTTTTTTAAATACTTAATACATAAACCTAAAACCAGATGACTATAGCGGTTATACAACTCACCAATAAAGACATTGTTGTCGTTTTTAACGTAACCTTCTATCAGTTCCAGATCAGAAAAACTTTTGTATTTTTTTTGCAGAAACAAGCTATTAAATTACAAATAATAATTCGCCAAACAAGCATATAAAATTGCTATATTTGTTAATTAAACCGATTTATTAAACAGTTTAAAATAATCATCCTCGTCGTTTTTTGTCTGATTTCATATAGATTTCAGCAACCGGGTAATTATGATGTGAACTCCAAATTTAAGGCTGTTTTCGTTTATAATTTTACAAGATACTTCGATTGGCCGGAGCATAAGCGCAACGGGAACTTTATTATACACGTAATTGGTAAAAACGATAACTTAATCTCAGAATTGAAACAGCTTGCTTCGAAGAAAAAGGTTGGAAATCAAGATATTGAAATAAAAAACACCTCAACTTTTGAGAATAGTGGCGCCCACATTTATTATGTGATAGGCGAGTCAACAAAAATTACCTCAGACGTAGCTTCAAAAACGAAAGGAAAAGGTCATTTAGTGATTGGAGAAACGCCTGGGTCATGTAAACAAGGTGCCAGTATTAATTTTATAACTATTGACAGTAAATTGAAATTTGAATATAGTAAAAACAATGCCGTAAAAGCCGGTCTTAAAACCAATGATGATTTTAAAGCCTTGGCAATTACGTTAGATTAAAGAAAATGAAAAGGTTGCGTAAAATACACATACTCCTTTTGTTCAGCATTATATTGCTGAGTAGAGACAGTGTTTTGGCACAAATTGGCGCATTTAATAGGGCTCAAAAGCTCTATAGTGAAAAAAACGCCGAAGCTGCCAAGCCAATAATTGACAGCGCCGTTTTAAATTCTGAAACAGGGAAAATGTTTGAAGTACACACGCTTAAAGCCTATATTTACTTTGAAATTTATAAAAAAACCGATAAAGAAAAACTAAATTCGACAACCAGAGATAGTGTGATTAGCGCGATAATGGTTTCTAATTCTTTAAAACCTGATAGTGCATATAAAACTAATAACACAAAACTAATTAACGCCATCATTGCACATTACCGTAACATGAGCATAAAAGCTTTGAATGAAAGCAGTTTAAATTACACACTTAGTATTTCAGCACATGATAAATTTAAAGAGTTAAGTAAAAACAATGTTCCAAATTTTAATGGTACCTATGCAGACATTGAATTTTACAATACCGTTGGTGGGATTTACAGTGAGTTGAGTAATAAATCATCCAAATTTGAAAAAGAGCGCGAAATAGCCAAAACAGCATTGCTTAAGGTTTTAGACTTAGACCCTAAAAACGAATCGGCAACCTTCAACCTTGGTATTTTATACTATAACCTTTCGGGTAACATAGTAAAAGAAATGGCAGATGATTTAAATATTGGAAACATTGATGCGGTTCAAGACAATTCTAAAAAATTAGCGAAGCAAGCTGAACAACTCCTACTTAAAGTTGCCAATTCTACTAAATACAAAAAAACTGTAACAGAAGCGCTTTACTATACATATAGAAATTTATTAGATGCGGCCAAATTAGAGGAGTACAGAAAAAAATGTGTTGAACAAAACATTAAACTAGATTAAGCCATGAAATTTACAATTGGAAGAAGAATTGGATTGGGCTTTGCAACGTTAATTGTTTTAACAACTATAGCCTTCATCCTAACAATATATACATTAAGCGATAGCAAGTACAAAACTGAGTTAGTTGTTGGTCAGGTAACGCCTTCAGTTTCTGCATTGAAGGAGTTAAATCTATTATTACAACGTTCGCATACCAATATCTCAAAATGGTTTTATAATAAAAGTTTTAATGATTTGGATTTTAGAGATGAGCTTAAACAAATTATTGATAAAGAGTACCCACTTAAAAAAAATCAGCTGAATAATTTATCTAAAGAGTGGAGTTCAGACGAACAATCGCAGCTCAAAAATATATTTAGCCGAATAGAAACTTTATTTAAAGTATATAAGAATGATATCATGAAAGAGCTTAATTCAACTGAAAAGTATGAAGATGCCAGTGTATATTACTTAGCTCGTTTGCCTTATGAAGACAGTGAACTTAGTATCAAAATTATTTATAAAAATCTTAACTCACTTATAGAATTAAAACAGGATAATGCAGAAACGGTAAAAGAACAAATGTTTAGCTCTTTTAATTTTTTAAAACGTTTCGTTCAACTTTTAGGCATTGCCCTTATAATTGGTGGAATTTTAGTTGCTATTTTCACAACACGTTCTATTACTATACCAATTCAAAAACTTAAGAAGATTTTACAAACAATGAGTTTAGGAATTGTGCCACAAGAAATCATTAGACCAAGTAATGATGAAATAGGTGACATGGGCATAGCTTTAAACGAGTTGGTTCAGTCTGTTAAAGAAACAACCAATTTTGCCAAAGAAACTGGTAGCGGTAATTTTAGTGCTGATTTTAAGCCTTTAAGTAAAGATGATACGCTTGGGCAGGCGTTATTGCTCATGCGAAATAATTTAGCTGAGAACGAGCGCTCACTCGAAAGGAAAGTTGCTGAGCGCACAGAGGAGGTGGTGAGACAAAAAGAAGAAATTGAAGTAAAAAACAACGAACTGGAAATTCTTTATAAGCAAGTAACCGATAGCATTCATTATGCCAAAAGAATACAAGAAGCTATTTTGCCAACACAAGATTATATTAACCAAGTGTTACCAAATAATTTTGTTTACTATATGCCAAAAGATATTGTTAGTGGTGATTTTTATTGGATAACCAAAAAGGAAAAGAAGGTTTATTTTGCTGCGGTAGATTGCACAGGGCATGGCGTGCCTGGAGCGTTTATGAGTTTGGTAGGTCATAATATTCTACAGGATATTATTAATAATAGTAATCTAACTCAACCAGCAGAAATCATGAATGCATTAAGAGATGGTGTTATAAAAGCACTTAATGCAGATAATAATCAAGACACAAAAGATGGAATGGATATGACCATGTGTTGTATTGATTATGAAACTTTAGAATTACAATATGCCGCTGCATTTAACCCTTTATACCATGTGCGCAATGGCCAACTTAATCAGTATGATGCCAATAAATTTCCAATTGGCAAATTTTTAGGTGAAAAGCAAAATTTTACAAACCACACCATTCAATTACAAAAAGGAGACCAGTTATTTCTATTTAGTGATGGTTACGCAGATCAATTTGGAGGGCCAAAAGGTAAAAAGTTTATGGTAGGTAATTTCCGAAGATTGTTGCTCAATATAAGTCCATTATCGCCAAAAGAACAACGTCAAAAACTTGAATCAACCTTGTTTGATTGGCAAGGAACTCAAGAACAAGTTGATGATGTTTTAGTAATTGGTGTTAAGATTTAACAAGATAAAAAAATCAAATAAGCCCTTCAAGATAGCTCAACTAGTTAATTCAAGAACTCATTATAAACATGAAACATTTATTCATATTACCTTTTCTAATTATTTCTGCATCCAACTTTAAACTAAATGCTCAAAAGAAACAAATACATTTAATTGGCAGTTCAGCTGTTAGTGGGCAATCAGTAATGGCAACAACTTTTTCATTTGAAAACCCACTTTACAAAATGATAGCAGATAGTTTAAGCAATAGCATTTACTTTACCACAAGAAAGTATGACTTTGCTACCAAACGTTATGTTAGCGTTGGATCTTGTGGTAAAATTGAGGCGGATGAGGACTCATTACATTGGTTTAAAAATGTAACCCAATTTGAACTTAATAATACCGCACAATTTTTAATCCTATCAAATGCAAATAAAAGTAGTGGGTACAATAAAAATTTTGGTTACGATCAAATTAATTTTCCCGGAAAAATTGTTCATGTAAATGAAAAATTGAACGTTGCTCTAGTTATTTCCAACAATGTTAATCAGCTTCATGCTCATGAGTTAACAACAGGTAATTTACTTTGGAGCTTTGATATAAATAACGAAAACAATTGGAATGACCTAACATATGTCAATGACAGCACAATCATTATTGCAGCCAGCGGATTAACAAGCATTAACCTAAGGAAAGGAAAAAACTGGGAAATAAAACTTGAAACGAGTTCTAAACCAAAAGGACAAATCATTATATCGGAAAATCCTATAATTAGCAAAGCCACGATTCAAAGTATAGAAACATCTAATATTGTAAATCAGATTACCAATTTGGCTTCAAACATTTTGGTTGATAATTCTACTTTATTCTTTGCAGATAAAAACTCCTTAAACGCAATTACCTTAGATGGTAAGTTGATTTGGCAACAAAATTTAAAAAATTACGAACTTTCACAAAGTATAATTTCTATTATTAATGGGGAATTATTGCTTTTCAATTTAGGCAAAGCACACTTTGGTGATAATACAATAGTTTACGGCAAACCTTTCCTAATTAAACTAGATAAAACAAACGGAACTATTATTTCTGACCAAAACAGCAAATTAGAAACCGTTTTTGATTTTGTGAAGTTAAATCATTCTGTATTATTTGCAAACAAAAAAGGAATTTCAACAACAGACATAACCAATTCGCTTTTTGAAAGTATTATTGAATTAGATGAAAGGAAGTATGGGCAATTTAAGTCATTTATTAATCCGGACGAATATTACGCCGAGCGAGAAGGACATATTGTTCCATTGAGTTTCATTAATTCGCAGTTAGTATTTTTTGTGACCAATAATGACAAGGTTTATGGTGTTTCGAATCATAAAATTGAATATGAATACCATTTTACCGAACTTTATAAAAAACAATTTGACGTTAATAGAGCTGTTTTGTTAAAAAATGGACTAAAACACTTTTTAGTTTCCAAAAATTTTGAACTTCTAACAACAATTAATTCTGAAGAAATGCCATTATTTTTAAATAATAAACTGTTTTTCTCTGATAAAAAGAAACTACATATAGTATCCTTTCAAAATAAGTAAACAATCCAAAAAGTTAGTTGTTATTAGACTATGATTGAATTTAGTATCGTTTGTTTAACATTCATCTTAACAGAATTTTCTGCTTGGGCCAACCATAAATTTATTATGCATGGCTTTATGTGGTACTTTCATTCTGATCATCATAAAAAAGATCATACCAGTTGGTTCGAAAGGAATGATTTATTCTTTTTAATTTACGCCATTCCAAGTTGGCTTTGCATCATGTTTGGAATGATGAATGGCTATGCTTGGTATACATGGGTAGGATTTGGAATAGCTTTATATGGACTTGCATATTTTTTTGTTCATGACATCATTATTCATCAACGCTTTAAAATTTTAACTAAATCAACTAATCTATACGTCCTAGCTTTGAGGAGAGCGCATAAGATGCATCACAAACATATAGGGAAAGAAGATGGTGAAAGTTTTGGAATGTTATTTATTCACCCAAAATATTTTTTAGAAGCTAAAAAACTAAGAGGGTCGGTGATAAAATAAATTGAGCAACCGTCATACATACGATTACATTATTTTAGGTTCAGGATGTGCTGGCTTAAGTTTAGCTCTGAGATTAAGTGAATCCAACATATCATTTAATAAAGTACTTATTATTGACAAAGAGGTTAAAACAAAGAATGACAGAACCTGGTGTTTTTGGACCAAAGAGAAAGATAAATGGTACACCAAATTAACATCTAACAGCTGGAACAATTTTAACTTTTTTACAGAAACTCTGGAGTATAAAGTAAACCTCAATCCTTATAGATATTACCACTTGAAATCAAAGGACTTTTATGCCTATTGTATTGGTAAATTAAAGGCAGACGCTCGATTTGATTTTGTGACGGATACAATTAATAAATTAGTTAAAGTAAACGATAAAGTTGAAGTAGTTTGCCAGTCTTATACTTACACGAGTCAATATGTTTTTAACAGTGCTTTTAGAAACCAGGTTATCAAAGCTAATCATGTTAACTATGTACAGCACTTTTTAGGATGGGTGATTAAAATCAACGAACCGAAATTCAAGGACTTTCTTCCAACATTTATGGATTTTAGAGTGCCACAACAAAATGATTGCAGGTTTTGTTATGTTATTCCTTATTCAGAAACAGAAGCTCTAATTGAATACACTGGTTTTTCTCCGGTTAAATGCGAGCAAAAAGAATATGAAGAAGCCTTAAAAAATTACATCTCAACGCAGTTATTTCTTGATAATTATGAGATAATTGAAAAAGAATACGGTGAAATACCAATGGCGGAAAGTAAATTTATAAACCCATATGGAGAAAACGTTATTAACATTGGAACTGCCGGTGGAAGCAGTAAAGCAAGTACCGGTTATACTTTTATCTTTATCCAACGCCAGGTTGAAGAGTTAATTAAACGTTTAGAGAATAAGCAAAGTCCAATTGCAGCTAAAACTTCCAAAAAAAAATACAGTTTTTTTGACACAGTTTTTTTAAAGGTACTAGACTCAAAAAAAATAAGTGGTAAACAATTGTTTGAAATCTTGTTTAAATACAATAAAGCTGAAGAATTGCTGGCTTTTTTAAATGAGGAGTCGTCAGCATTAACTGATTTAAAAATAATGAATTCCGTACCAAAAGGTATTTTTATTCCCGTTGCATTAAAGCAATTGATTCAAAACTAAAGGATCACGTTTGATTTTAAAACCTATATACATAGCCATAAACACAAGTATTAGTGCGCCGTAGGTAATAATTTTGTAGTGTTCGTAGTAATCATTAAAATGCCCGAGTAGAAACCTTAGATTAAAGCATAAAAAAACAATTATAAGTAAAAAATTCATCCACTTCTTCTTCAGGATGAGATAATAATATAAACAAAGCAGTGCAATTGGTAAACAAAGCACAAAAGCATAATGTTGCTGATGAGGAAAAATAAGCGGGACTAAAGCTAATACAAATGCATATTGTAATTCCGTTTTATAAAAGGTATAGTTCTTTTTAAAAAAAGGTTGATTAAGGAATAAAAATACACATGAAATAAAAAACAATCTCACGCCAAGAATTATCCATTTTAAGGTTTCAATGTTTACATCAAGTATATTACGTTTATATGGAAGTTTGTATGCCTGGCCTGTTTCTTCAATCAATAAAGTTGATAATAGCGTAGTTAAGCTATGAAAGCTTCGCTCATCAACATCTAATATGTGATGATTAGCAAACGGATTAATTAAGTTCCACCAACTATTCAGTAAAAGGTTGTAGTAATCCCAATCTATAACTAAATAAGGAAAAAACAACAAGGCTAAGTAAAAAAACATGATTAACATCAATGACTTCCATCTGCCATTAAAAAATAAAACAGGTAAAATTACCACAGGCATAATTTTTATGTTTACAGCCAATGCAATCAGAATGGAGCCACTTACAATTTTTTCATTGTAGATCAGTTTCAAACCGTAAATAGAAGCCCATAAGAGAAATAGTGTTATTTGTGAATTATGTATATTCTGAATTACAAATGAAATACAAAAAATAATTGCGAAGCTTATTAAAACCCATCTTTGTTTTAAATTAACATTAAGTTTCAGCATTAAATCACTAAGGAGATATAGAAGATGAATAAAGCATAAAAAATTAAAGTATAACCAAATAAATTTTATAACTGAAAAATTAAAACCAGTGAACAATTTTAAAAACAAAGCGAAGAAAACTGAGTAATAATAGTGATATCCATCGTAGTAACCCGTTTGATATATATCCTTTTGATCAGTTAAATCTATCGCTGCACTTATATAAATTCCAAAATCGCTTTCCCCGGGTGTTTCAACCGCACATAAAATAATGCCTACTAAACCTAGCAATAACCAAATATATTTTTCTAATTTTAGAGTCAACTTTTATCCAAATATAATTCAAATTAATGAACTGCTTCCTAAATGCTATCTACAATTTTTTGGCTCTAGATTATAGATTTTTGAATAGAGGCAACTTGTTTTCGAGGGTACTATTTGGATTTTTAGTTTTAAAATGTTGTTTTTGGTTATATAATTTTAATACGCAGTTTTCAAATGTTTTGCACATCAACAACCAAATTCCTTCCATTGGCACAATCAAAGATTTTGCTTTCCTTCTAAGTCATTTATCCAATGATAAAGTAAATCTCATTGTGATAATTTTTGTATTGCTCAGTTCAGTTTCATTTATTTTTGTGAAATCCAGCTTTATATGGGTAAAAATTATCATTTGGCTAGCAGTAGTTAACCTTCATAACTTTGCTTATGCAGGCCTAAGTGGCGGAGATTATTTACTTAATCAATTTTTGTTTTTTAATTGTTTTATTGGCTTTCAATCAATTAGCAAATTTCAGTGGTTAAATGATTTAAAAATGATACTTCATAATTTAAGTATTATAAGTTGTATTATACTCCTTTGTTTAGTCTATGTTACTTCAGGTCTTTCTAAAGTTGCGCATGAAGATTGGCAAAATGGGCTTGCAATAAGTTTTATTTTAAAATCCAAACATTACAGCCTTCCATGGCTTTATGACAAAAGCATTCATGGTTGGATTAACTATATAGTAATCTTCTTCCAATTAACTTTTTGTCTAGGAATTAGTTTTAAAGCAAGCAGAAAATACTATTTATTTGCCGGACTAACTTTTCATTTATTAATCTTTGTTGTAATGGGATTATTTAATTTCAGCGCATTAATGCTTATCCCTTATCTCTTACTTTTCGATATAAAACTTCCATTCTTATTTACAAATAAAAAAGCCGGTAAATAATTACCGGCTTAAACAAAGTACAACAAACAACTATTTCTTTGTTTTTTTGGTTCTCTCTTCATCAAACACTTCAACACTGGCAGCGTTGTTGATGGCAAGTTTCGTTTGTAAATCTTTAACTTGCTTTTTCAAATCATAAATTGTTTTATAAACATCATCCATTTCAGTTTTAAAAACTATTGGATAGTTAACGTACATACCTTCAAATTGCTTTTCAAAATGTGACTTCACATCCATGCTTAAGTTCAATGCCTCACCTTTAATTTTGCTAAACGCATCGCTTGCAAAAAGTTCAGTAAACATTTGTTCATTTGTTTTTACCCAATCATTATATAATTCCTGTGCGTTAGGGGCATTTTTATAGGATTCGGGATTCGTTAACAAATCATTGTATTTTTTAGCAACAGCCTCAACACTTTTTTGAGTAGTATTTTGTAATTGAAGTTGCAACTCTGCTTGTTTAAAGCTGTAATCAACCATTTTATCCATTAAATTAATGGTGGCCTCAACGTTTTCTTTTTCTTTACCGGGAGTAGTTAATTTTAAAAGTGGTTCAAAAAACTTCGAAAAGTTTGAGTTTACTCTGCTATATAAATCTTTTGCATGTTCCAAATTGGCTTCTGTTGAGAACATCTTTGGAATTTCAACATTCATGTTTTTTAAATGTTCGAAATACTGTTTGCTTAATCCCTGTTGATTAACAAAGTAATTATGGATTTGATTCATTCCATTATCAAGCACTTCTTTTACTGAAGAACCATTATAAAGATTAGAAAAAAGCTGTTTGCTTAAAACATTATAATGCTCAGCATTAAAATAATTTTTAAATGCATCTAAATTAAATTGTCCTTTCTGCATAGCATCAGCCATTGGAGCGAAAAACTCTTGCATTTTTGCATAAACTTGATTGCCTTGCATAAAATTTGAAAACACATCTTTATTAAAGCTACCATTCATGGTTTTGCTCAAATTGTCATAAGCACTGTTTAATGTGTTCATCCAAGTATTATATACATTGGTATAAGCCGTATTCATTTGTCCAAAATTTTGCATGTAATCGTGGGCCGGTTTACCAAAATTTTGGTAACTGTTATAAATACTCTGGTTAAAATCGGTCATTTGTTTTGCATATGATGCTTGTTGGTTAAACCAACTTTTAAAAAATTCTGTTGGATTATTAGAATTGGTGTTGTTGAATAAATTAGATGAATTATTTTGCATGCTATTCAATACATTCATTTGTTTATCCATAAACTCCTTAAAAATTGTTTGTCCTTCGTGCATGGCATTACCATTTGAAAAGGCATTTTGAAATTTTTTGGCGGAATCCATCCAGTTATTTAAAAACTGAGCTTGTGTTTCAGCCATAGAATCAATAATAGGGTTGTTAGTTTTCATACTTATCTTTTTTTAATATTACAAAATCAAGGTTCACGTGTAAAAATATGATAGTCAAATATTTACACTGGTTTTTTAATTTCACTGCAAATATACGGATTTAATCGTAAATTTTAATCGATTAGTCGATTAAATTAATGTTAAAAATGAAAAAATGCCGCCTAAACGATTTAGAATCCGTTTATAAAGCGTTTAATTTTGCCAACACAACCAAAAACATACTCAACATTAACAAGCCTATCAAGGTATTAGTAATTCGCTTTTGCTTAATTGCAAACAATAAATCACCAATAAACACACTTAATGGAAAAGACAAAATAATTAATATTGAGGTGCTGTTTGAACCGCCGGCAAACAAATTGAATAAGGAAAAAAACATGCTCCAGAGTAAAATACCACGTACCTTTTGTTTTTTAACTGTATTACCCATGCCATTTAACAATAGATATACCAGAGAAATTAAAAATAATAATACAAGCAGTATTAACATAGCATAATAATACTCGCTCATTTGCGGATATTTTAGTGAGTTAAAGAACTCCTTTGTTGCAAAAACAAAGTACCATTGATTAAAATCAGTAAGATACGCAATACATTCAAACATAAATAAAGGTGTCAAAAATCCTAGTATAATAGTTGACAACTCCTTTAAATTAAATGGTCGTAAAACCAACCAACCAATAAAAAAAAGTGGAAAATAAATGATGCTTAATGTTGTGATAAACGCCGATGCACTCAACCAAAACGAGGCAACGAACAAATCGCTCAATACATTGTCCTTTCTATAAGTTCCTATTAATTTTAAAACACTGTATAAATAAAAAGTATTTGTTATAAACTGTGATACTATCTGCATAGAATGACAACAAACCAGATTGATGCATAAAAACAAAAACAAACTGTAAATATTCGTTTTATCCACCAACTCCTCTTCAATACTAATTTGATATACAAGATAAGCTGCAACTACAATTAGTAAAGCATTTAAGCAAACAATTAGTAATTTATTGCTGATTTTAGTACTGAAATAATTGTAAAAAAGATCCGGGTAAAATAAACTTTCCGGCTCCTTAATTGCCAGTAAAGAAATAATTAAAAAACTGATAACCAAAGCTATACATAAAAACAAACCGCCTCTTAAGCCTTTATTTAAAACTCCTGCAAACAAATTTTTTTATTTAAACAATTTACTTATTTTTGTGCTGTAAACTTACTAATATTTAGAGAAATGAACGCATTAATGATTAGTTTAATAATTACCTGGACAGATGTTTTTGAAGGAATTGGAAGATTTTTCCAGTGGACATTCAAAGGAATGCGTGCTTTAGGTCAAATGCCAAATGTGCTAATTTCTATTTTTGTAATTGGAATGCTAGTTTACTGGACATTTAGATTAATGAAATACAAAAAAATTGCGCAACGTAACAGCACAATTGAGTAATAGTTTTAACTTAACAAAAAAAGAGATACTTATTTAGTATCTCTTTTTTTTTTTTGACTTTTTACAAGAGGTCGTTTGCTAAATTTGCCAGTTCACTTCGCTCTCCCTTTTCCAAAGTTATATGCGCATATAGTGCTTGACCTTTTACTTTTTCAATTAAATAGCTAAGGCCGTTACTTTGTGCATCTAAATAAGGTGTATCTATTTGATTAATGTCGCCTGTAAAAACAATTTTAGTGTTTTCGCCAGCTCTTGTAATAATGGTTTTAACTTCGTGCGGCGTTAGATTTTGTGCCTCATCAACAATAAAGAAAACATTACTTAAACTTCTACCTCTAATATATGCTAAAGGACAAACAACTAATTTTTGAGATTCTACCATTTCGTTTAGTTGTTTGTGTTCCTTATCCTTTTCACTAAATAAGCTTCTTATGTATTTTAAATTATCCCAAAGCGGCTCCATATAAGGGTTTAATTTACTATTCACATCGCCAGGCAAATAACCTATGTCTTTATTACTGAGAGGCACGATTGGTCTTGCTAAATAAATCTGATGATAATTTCTTCGCTGTTCTAGTGCCCCCGCCAAGGATAACAAGGTTTTGCCTGTACCTGCCACACCTTGTATCGAAACTAGCTTAATGTCCGGATTCATAATGGCATCTATTGCAAAGGTTTGTTCGGCATTCTTTGGTATAACACCAAATGCTGCAGACTTTACAACTCTTTTTAGAGTATCATCTTCTGCGTTGTAACGTGTTAATACACTTGCGGATCCGTTTTTTAAAATGTAATAATGATTAGGTAATGGTTTAAGTTTTTTAAGCGCTGTTGACGCTTTGGCTTCTCCCTGATTGTAAATACTGCTAATGCTATTGGCATCAACTTTTTGAACCTCGCTTCTGCCATTGTATAATTCATCCACCGTTTTTATCTTTCCGGTTTCATAATCTTCTGCATTTAAGTTTAAGCTTTTAGCTTTAATTCGTAAGTTAATATCTTTGGTGACTAAAACAACTTTTCGTCCCGGGTTTGATTCCACAGTATAAAGCGCCGTATTCAATATACGATGATCTGCTTTTCTGTCATCAAATATTTTTTCTGCGTTTATTTTACTTGAAAAATTCATTTCAATTTTAAATTTACCTCTAGTTGGTCCATTAATTGGTGTCCAATCTTGTAAGGTATTTTTACCACTTAATGAATCGATGTATCTTGTAAATTCTCTTGCGGAAAAGTTTTTAGTATCATTTCCTTTTTTAAAATTATCAAGTTCTTCCAGCACTGTGATTGGGATTACCACATCGTGTTCGGCAAAATTTTTAATAGCATAATGATCATAAATGATGACAGAAGTATCAAGTACAAAAATTTTTTTTGCACCCGAACTTGCTTTAGGCTTTTTAACAGGCATAATTACTTTTTATTGATTAAATAAAAGTAATTTTTGCCTCTCAACAATTCAGAACAGCCTTGGTTTTGTTTGAACAAAAATTTGTTAGTAAACCTAATTACATTAATTCTCTTCTATAAAGCTGAACTGTGTTTTCCAAACCTAAGTATAATGAATCGCTAATTAAAGCGTGCCCAATACTTACTTCCGATAAGCAAGTAATGCTTTGTTTGAAATACTTTAAATTTTTAAGATTTAAATCGTGGCCGGCGTTTAAACCAAGTTTCAATTTTTCTGCCAGAATTGCAGCATTTACAAACGGCTTAATAGCTTCAGTTTTGTTTTGCTCATATAAACTTGCATAACTCTCTGTATAAAGTTCAATCCTGTCAGTACCGGTATCTTTAGCCGCTGCAACCATAGATTCAACAGGATCAACAAAAATACTGGTTCTTATCCCTTCATCTTTGAATAGTTTAATTATATCTTTTAAATAGGATTGATTAAGAATGGTATCCCACCCGTGATTACTGGTCAGTTGATTTTGTGCATCCGGCACCAAGGTAACTTGAGTAGGATTAACACTTAACACCAAGTCTACAAATTTTTTTTCTTTTGGATTTCCCTCGATGTTAAACTCGGTAGTAACAACCTTTTTTAACTCCACAACATCTTTATACGTTATGTGCCTCTCATCAGGACGTGGATGAACTGTAATCCCTTGGGCTCCAAAACGCTCAATATTAATTGCCGCTTCTATTACATCCGGAACATTATGCCCTCTTGCATTCCTAAGTGTTGCAATTTTATTAATATTGACGCTAAGTTTTGTCATTTTTTAACGCTGTAAAGCTAACCAATTATTTGTTACTTTTGTATAAAAGGAAGCATATGTTAGTTGGGAATTTTATAACAGACGAGATACCACCGCTAAAACTTACGGACACTGTTGAGATGGCACTTGATTGGATGGAGCAGTTCAAAGTATCACACTTGGCTGTGGTTAATAATAAGGAATTAATAGGTGTGGTTTCTGAAAATGAATTAATGGATTACGAACATCCAGAAGAAACGATATCTGAAGGTAAAGTTAATTTTATCAAACCCATTCTTTATGCTCACCAACACACCTATGATTTAGTAAAATTAATGGCAAGTTTCAACTTAACATTAATTCCAGTTTTAGATGACAAGGAAGAATATAAAGGTTGTATTACTTTAAAAGGTGTCATTCAAAATTTAAGTGAAATGACAGCTGTGCAAAACCCCGGAGGTGTTATAGTGCTTGAATTAAATCAAAACGATTATTCAGCTACACAAATTAGCAGCATTGTTGAAGGTAATGATTCAAAGTTACTTAGTTTACATGTATCTTCTTTACCAAACAGTACTAAAATGGAAGTTACAATTAAAGTTAACAGAGAAGACCTATCAGGATTATTACAAACATTTGGACGTTACAATTATACTGTAAAAGCAAGTTTTAATGTTGGTGATTATCAAGATAGTTTAAAAGATCGCCTGAGTGAATTTATGCATTACTTAAACATGTAATGTTATGAAATTACCTTTAACCAAAACAACAACAATAATGTGCCACCAACTAAAATTCGGTAAATACCAAACCACTTAAATCCAAATTTATTTAAGAGGTTAATAAAAGTCTTAATAGCTATTAAGGCAACAACGAAAGCTACGGCATTTCCAAATAACAATATTTTTATTTCATCGCCACTAATTGCTACATCATCCTTGTAAAAATCAAGTAATTTCTTAAGCGTAGCAGCAGCCATAGTTGGAACAGCCAAAAAAAATGAAAATTCAGCTGCTGCCTGTCGAGTTAATTTTTGGCTCATTCCTCCAATAATCGTGCTGGCGCTTCTACTTACTCCAGGAAAAAGAGCCAAGCATTGAAATGCTCCAATTTTCAACGCAGTTAAATAGGAAACATCGTCACCTGTTTCAACAGATGGATTTTTGAACCATTTATCTACAAATACCAAAACTATCCCTCCCGCAAACAAAGCTACGGCAACTCCATAAATGTTTTCGAGCTGCGCATCTATCCAATCACCCAAAAGTAAACCTGCTATAGCACTTGGAATAAAGGCAACAACCAACTTAAAATAAAAGCCTACAGATTTAAAAAAATGTTTGAAGTACAGAACAACAACGCTTAATATTGCACCTAACTGTATGGCTACAGTATACAACTTTACAAAGTCAGTTGGCACAACTCCCAGTAAAGCTGTAGTTAACATCATGTGTCCGGTTGATGAAATTGGTAAAAATTCAGTAATTCCCTCAACAATTGCAATTAATAATGCCTCAAAGTATGTCATTTTTTATTTTTTTGGTTTTAGTATTTGATTGTATATAATAAGATATCTTTTGATTGCTTCATCTTTATCAAAATTAGTTTCAGCTATATTTCTATAGTTAGAAGCAGGAAGATTCTTAAACTCATGGTAAGCTTTTAAGTAACTTTCTTCGTTTAATCCCTTAATTAAGGCACCACCCAAATTCTTTTCAAAATAAATATCGTTATCCCCAATACCAGAATTAGTTATAATTGGAATATTAACCGCCCAACTTTCAGCCATTTTGGTTGGAGAAGAAGCTGTTTTGGAAAAGCTATTTTTTATAAAGAACAAACTTGCAGCAGCAATACTTAAATAGTCTGGTATCTCGTTGTGGTTAGCGCTTATGATTTGAATTGATTTTGAAAGCGATTCAGATAAATTACTCAACAAATTACCTGCAGCATGTATATCTCTTGTTATAATTAAAAGTTTAAAATGTTTGTCCTGATTGTGCCACACGCTGAAACATTTGACTAATTCCTCGGTAAGATACCACGTACCTATAGAACCAATATAAAGCAGTAATTTATCTTCTGAATTATAGCCTAATTGGGTTTTGAAATTCAATTGATTGCGTGGTGTGAATTTTTTGAGGTCAACACAACATGGTATTATCGTAATTTTATCTTCCTCTAAATTAAAATGCTTTAAACTAAAATTTTTACCACTACTTGTCAGGGATACAACATGTGCTGACTCTTGAAAAAATTGACGCTCCTTGAATTTAAAATAGCGGTAAAGTAACTGATGCATCCAATTACTTTTCCTCCAAATGGCTCCTTCCATTCGTTCATCAGCCCAAAACCCTCTCATATCAAAAAGAAATGGAATACTGAATTTTTTCTTGAAATGTAATCCAATTAAACTAGCAGGGTAACTACGGCAATGAATTAGCTGAACCGATTTTAACCTGATAATCTTTTCAGCTTTTTGTTTCAGTTGTTGAATATAGCCGAACTTTGATTTTAAACCGGATTGTTCTTCAAAATAAATAGAATCCCAATTGATATTATGTGCTTGAAGCAACTTAGCAATAGATTCAGAATCTTTCAGGTACCTTTCTTTTTTTTCGCAACTGAGAATAGTAATAGCATAGTCTCTTGAAATTCCAATAAGGTAGGGCAATATTTGTGACTGACCTAAAGGGTCCGTTAACCCATCAAAAGAAATAAACAATGTATGAACCCTTGAAATCATTGATTAGAGAAAATTAATAAAATAAGTGGTTTCTATTTCCGGAAAATTAAATTTTTATAAACGTATGTGTTTTGAAAGTTTATTTTAGATACTTGAAATAAACTTTATGAATCAAGGTAATCCATTTTTTTTGGTTCGGAAAATCCTTATAATTTTTAGGGGACATTTTTAAAAAGTGTTCTAACTCATCAGAACTAATTTCTAATTTCTTTGCAACATAAAGCTTATACTGCTCAACCCATTCAAGATTGTAAGGCGGAAGACTTAGTTCCTTTAAAGCCTCCTCACGCTTTAAATGGCCAGCAATAATTAAAGACGAAAAGGTTGCCCTACGATAATCATAATTATATTTAGTTGGCATAACAAAAGACTGCCAAAATGCTGTAATACCACTTTCGTGATGCTTGGCGCTCGAACATTCGATTCCAATATTACCTAAAGCTTTAGACGTAACACTTAATGGGTTATAATTCATATGATTTAAAGGGTATACGAATTTTATGCCCTTATAATATTTATAATACGCCTCTTTAATTACATCAATTATCGGTGTGTTTTTTATACTAGCATTAGAATAGATTTTAAAAATGGTTTTATAATAATAGGTGTCTTTTAAAACATGATAGCCCCAAGTTAACGGTAAAATTCCTTCGCTGGCATAATTACCGGCTGAAACGATATAGTTAATGTTATGTTTAGAAGCCAACTTATATAATCCTGCAGAAATTGCTAAATCAGTTGGCATTTCAAGGTCTACAGTAGATGATTTTAAAAAAGCGAGTTGAATTTGTTTAAATTCACTCCAATCCAAAACAAAAGTTTCAAGATCTAAATTATATGCTGTGGCAACTTTTTTGATGTTTGAAACAGCCAGCTCTGTGTTCCAACCATTATCTATGTGAACCAACAAGGGTTTTAGACCCCACTCTATACATTTGACAATTAAAAAAGTACTGTCCTTACCTCCGCTTGTTCCTATTAAACAATTATATTTTCCAGATTGTGATTTAATTGTTTTGATTAAATCATTTAAGTGTTCCTGTGGATTTTTGCATTGAATACTATCAATTGTGTTCTTCAATTCTTTGCAGTGATTGCAAACACCGTCTTTATCAAATTGAATATCCTCATCTGAAGTATCCATTACACACACCTTGCATATTTGATAATGAGACATTAAAATTGATAACAATATATGCAATAAGTTTTAATTTTTTTTGTTTTATTAAAATTAAACTTTAACCTTGTAGGTGGTTGAATGAGATACCTTTTGAGCATATATGATCTAATGTTGCCTCCAATTTATTTTTTGGTTATTTACTTTTTTGCAAAAAATTATGAAAACAAAAAAAAATTTCAATACCCAGAATACTCGTTTTTCACAATTGGCTTGGTAATTCGGATGTTAGGGGCAATTGCTTTAGGCTTAATTTACTTTTTTTACTATGATGGAGGCGACACAACTAATTATTTTCAAAGCGCGGAAGTATATCGGCAATTATTTTTTAAAAACTGGCGCTACTTTTTTGAAGCTGTTTTTGCAGACGAAAATTTCAACAACTGGGGTTTCTTTGATGAAAAAACCGGATTTCCTGAGTATAGACATCACGACCAATACGCCTTCTTTATCGTTCGTCTATTAATACCTATTGCTTTTTTATCCTTCGGAAGTTATTTTGTAGCGGCTTTACTTACCGCTACTGTAACCTATTTTGGAGTATGGAAACTTTACACACTTTTTGTTAATGAATTTCCTGAACCTAAAAAACAATTAGCCTTTGCGATCTTATATTTCCCTTCTTGCGTTTTCTGGGGAAGTGGCATCATGAAAGATAGTTTCACTCTCTCAGCTGTTGGTTGGTACACCTATGGCTTTTATCATTTCCTGATAAAGAAAGAAATTAAATTTAAATTTGCATTACAAATTATAATTAGTTCCTTTATTATTTTATCGGTAAAACCATACATTTTATTAGCGCTATTGCCCGGTAGTTTAATATGGTTCGGAAATGATGCAGCCGTAAAAATTAAAAATAAGTTCCTCAGAATACTATTTGCACCTATGTTATTGTTCATTAGTGCCGGATTAGCTTATTTTTTTATAAACCAATTAGGTAAAGGTTTAAATTTATATAGTATTGATAGCGTTTTAGACCGAGCCGCCATTGTTCAAAAAGACATGAAGGCGGAGTACTATGGTGGTAATACATTTGATATTGGTGATTTTGAACCAACCTTAGCTGGTGTTTTAAAAAAAGCTCCTATCGCTGTCTATTCAGGTTTATTCAGGCCCGCCATTTGGGAAGTCCGAAACATTGTTATGTTAATGGCAGGCTTCGAAAACATATTCTTATTAGGTCTTACGTTCTATCTGATATTGAAATTTGGGATAGTTAAACTTTTAAGAACAATTACAAAATATCCACTTGTTCTTTTCGCTATTTTGTTTTCAATCTTTTTTGCTTTTTCAGTTGGTTTAACTGTTGCAAATTATGGATCGTTAGTAAGATTAAGAATTCCGGAACTTCCTTTTTTTGTCGGGGGCTTACTAATACTAAATTACATACATGTTAAGGAAAAAAGTAATAGCATCTTATATAAAGGTAATTAAATTGAATCCAGGATATTTTCGTATTGATGAATTATTTTATCGATAGAGAATTTTTGCATCACATCCTTGTTTAATTGAACTCCAAGTTGACTAAATTTTTCTTTACCCGAATAAAAGTCTGTAACAATTCTAAAAAGTTGCTCCTCATAACCATACTTAGGAATAACAAAACCATTTACATGGTGCTTCATGTATTCATCAAAATCTCCAACATCCTCACAAACAATCACCGGTTTTTCGCAAATTGCAGCCTCCTTAATAACATTGCAACTAGTTTCAGATTCAGATAAATGAATAACCAAATCAGATGCATAAATGTAATCCAAAACATTTGGTTGTCTTCCCAATAATATGACTTTAGATGAAAGAGACTTCACTTGAATTAGTTTATCTAAATGACTTTTATTAGGGCCATCGCCTAGAATTAACAATCTAATATTCATTCCGGCAGCACACCACTTTTCAAATTCAATAATTAATTCCTCAGTTCTCTTACCTTCAATCAATCTGCCAATTGTAATGAAAATTAAAGCTCCTGGATATTGATTCTTTAATTCAATTTTTAGTTGTGAGTTAATCTTTGGGTAGTCATCAAAATTATAGGCATAGGGTATTTTTACAATTTTATCTTTTGCTACACCTTCACTCAATATCATTTGGTTAACTGTTTTCGTGCTTGGAACAATAAATTTCTTTCCAAGTCTATTTATGATTCTATCTATTCGTTTGGCCATTTTATTATTACCTAACATTACTATATCTGTATGATGTCGAGAAATAATAAATTTTGCTTTACAAAAAAACTGAGCAAACACAGATACAAAATTACAAGGATGATTGTGAGAAATAACCAATTCTATGCGATTTGACTTAATAAACCTGATAAGATGCAATAACTGTTTAAAATAAAACCAAATCGAGTTTTTTTCCTGAAGTTCATAGCCGTAGGATTTAACACCATACTTTTCCACGTCTGAGTGAATTTCCCCCTTAGAAGATTGAGTAAGTAATATAACGCTATGTGTTTTAGACAGCTCAACGGCAACACTGGAAACATATATTGCAAAATTTGAACTATCGTAATAAACCAGAATATTCATGAATTACACAAACGAAATTACAGAATTCTTTGATTAAAGAATCTCATCAAAAGTTAATTTATACAATAGTATCGCTTTTTCTTCGGTCCAATTTTGTGAGCAGAAGATTAACTTCTCAGAAATTATTAGTTTATCTGTTAGCGGCAAATTAAAGTACCAACTTATTTTTTGTGCGAGTTCATCACTCGACAAACGAATAATCAAGTCATCCTGCACATTTTTAATTATCTCTTTTGTTCCGGTATATTCAGAAATTAAAATCGGCATTCCAACATTCATAGCCTCAATTGTTGACCCCGGAAAAGCATCGCCACGTGATATATGAATAGATAGCGAGCATTTGCTAAGCCAATTTAAATACGACTCCATATTGGATTGATTCCCGACAAAATGAATGTGGTTTTTATCATCTGCACCAATTCCATTCAACAAATAATTTTGATCATCAGTATCCCAATCACCTAAAATATAATAATTCAAATCGGGCAAGTTCATTCTTGCCTTCACAAAACCTTGTATCATGATATCTAATCCTTTGTAATACATCCTATTAGAACCTGGACCACCGGCAATTGTGATTATATTATTTGAATTTAAGTTGACTTTAATTTTCCTAAGCTCATTTAAACGATCTTGAGAAGGACCAGTGTAAACAACTTTTAACCGAGGTTGAACACTAGGTGAAATAGCACAAATCAATTCCTGCATTAATAAACCTTCGCAGAGTAAATAGTCGTAATTCTTTAATAACCATAAGTGTGCCTTCTTACTAAAGTAGCCTAATTTATTTGTGAAAATAAAATAAGGCAATTGGTTACCCATGTGGCTAACTAAAACAACACCCCTTTTGAGTAATCCCAACTTTTTAGCAATAACGGGACTAAAATGCAATCCATCTACTAATATTACGTCGTAATCTTTAAATTTTTTATAAAATAAACTATTGTATATCCATGCGAATAGATTAATAAAAATTCCATGATTCATATCCTGCCAGCGATATTTAAAATCAACGTACTCAGAATGATTAGCAACAGAACCAGCTAAATTTTTATGCAATTTATGAGCATCAGGGCGACCATGCAGATATAATATGTTCTTCTTCAATTACTAGTTAAGCCTGATTCTAATATTTTTTTAATCGAAAGTTCGTAATTATCTTTTGAAAAACCATTGATGTTACTTGATACGATTCTCTTATAAGACTGAGGATCTGCTAAAACTTCCATAATGGCCTTTTCAATATCGGCTTCATCTAAAGGGTCTATTAACCTTACCCTGTTTGATTCTTTTGATACATCAGGTGCCCCACTATTTAAAGAAGCTAGCACGAACAATCCATTTGTAAGAGCCTCTAAAATAACCAAACCGAATGATTCCTGCACTGAAGGTAACACTAAAACATCATGTTCTGAATAAACTTTGTTTAATTCACCTTTGTTAATTGGTTTTACTATTCTTATAAAGTCTAAATGATTCCTAAATAAATCTTCAACCTCTTCCTTCATCTCTCCAACGATTGTTAGTGAAAAATTTTTATGCGCTAAGCTCATTTTACTTACTACTTTAATTAGTCTTGGAATACCTTTCAATACATCAACCCTGCCTACAAACAAAAATTTCACAAAATTTTTATTTTCTAAAGTATTTGAACATTTAGAATACCCTTCACTGGCAAATAGATTAACTTGCACAAGTTTATTAGGACTAATTCCATTTTTAAGGAATGTATCCTTTGCATAAGTTGACAAAACTACTATCTTATCAGACAATTCGTATTCAGATATAATTCTTTGTGAGAGGCGTTTGTGAATTTTATAATACTGATACTTGTTCTTTGCAAACATGTTATACTCAGCATTCATAATTTTGCTCCATTCTGAAATATGAATTGTGGGAGACTCATTAACTACATAAGCATTTTGCTTTTTGAATTTCTTTATGGTTATTAAACTAACTTGACTCCATGCCCAAAGTAATTTACTTGAATTTGAAACATTTTTCGAAACCCAGTAATCGTATATGCAATGTGCGAAATAAATATGCAGGTTTGTCTTTTTAAGAAAATTGATTCTCACAAAAAGGGCCCAAACTACTTTAACCAAAAAAGAATAAAAGTGATTAGTTCCAGTTGAAGTAATTTCTTTTCTAGAATTGTACCTGGTAAAAGTGAACTTTGGATAGTATTTAAAAACCTCGAATGGATAGCCGGTTTGCTTTAAAGCATCAACTAATTTCTCTTGGTGATGTCCCGCACCTAACATTATCGTTACTTCACAAATTTTATTCAATAAAGCCATTTCAAGGTATTTTTTAAAAATACGGCATATAATTTAATTTTAAAAAATGGAGCAAACGGAAAGCATAAGGTTGCTTTGAATAACAACTTAATTGCTTTAAGTTTTTCACCTTTAATTATTAATGTTATGGCCTCGTTAATTTGGGATGTACATTTGAACCAAATGTAGAATTTAGCACTGTAAGCTACTTTTATAAAAAATGAACACAAATACTTTGATTTCAAATGTAGTAAATTTTGTTTTAAGAGTTCAACATGTAAACTACTTTTGGCACTATCATGTCTCCTAAAATAGGAATAAACAGAATTTACTTGATAAATTGGAATGTTGGCTTGTATTACTCTTAACCAATAATCCAAATCCATTGAGAAATGAAGTGAAGTGTCAAAATAACCTATCTCATTCAATACTTCCCTAGTCCAAAAAGTAGAAGGTTGTGGTATTGTATATTTCCAGCACTGTAACAATTCGAAACTGCTGTACTTTACTAACTTTAACTCATCATTTAAATCGTTTGGTTGCCATAAAATAGTATTCTTTTCATCAATAACTTTGAACTTCCCGTAAATTAAAGCTTTTTTATGGGCAATTTCATTATATCTATTAATTATTTTAACGAATGTATCATTTTCATACATATCATCCGAATTGATGTATGCAATTATATCACCAGTACATATTTTTAAACCTTTATTTATTGCATCAGATTGTCCATTATCCTTTTCAGAAACCCAATAATGAATTTTACTCTCATATTTTCTTATGATTGAAACTGTATCATCCATGCTGCCACCGTCAATAATGATATACTCCAGATTAGGGTAATTTTGATTCAAAACAGATAAAATGGTTTGCTCAATAAAGTGACCCTGATTAAAACTTGGTGTTATAATTGAAATTTTTGGCAAGTCCATTTTTTCATCTTCTTTTTTCCCAGCTTTTACAAATCTGTTCAATTGTATTCTCAAGGGTTACTGTAATATCCCACTTAGGGTAATGTTCTTTAATTTTGGTTAGATCGCTATAATAACAAATATGATCTCCTATTCTGTTTTCATCACTATAAATGTATTTCATTTCTTTTTTAGTAAAGCTTTCGGCTATTTTAAACGCCTCAATAATTGAACAGGTGTTGCCTTTTCCTCCACCTATATTGTATACTTCACCGTATTTAGGATTCTCAATAAAAAAATGCATAAATCTAGCAACATCAAATGAGTGTATATTATCGCGCACTTGTTTACCTTTGTACCCAAATATTGTGTAGGGTTTTTGTTCAATATTGCATTTAACCAAGTAGCTTAAAAACCCATGAAGTTCAACACCTGAATGATTAGGCCCTGTTAAACATCCTCCTCTTAAGCAAGCTGTTGGAATTTTAAAATATCTACCATATTCCTGAACTAGAATATCGGATGATAATTTAGAAGCTCCAAATAAAGAATGCTTAGATTGATCGATTCTAAAACTTTCACTTATACCATTTTTAAAATTATCATCATCAAAATCCCATCGCGTATCAAGTTCTTTAAGCTTGATTTCGTTTGGCGCATCACCATAAACTTTATTGGTAGACATGTGAATAAAAATAGTTTCAGGGCTAAAACGTCTTACGGCTTCTAATAAGTTTAGAGTTCCAACTGCGTTTATATCAAAATCTTCAAATGGAATTTCTGCAGCTTTATCATGACTTGGTTGCGCAGCAGCATGAATAAGCGCATAAGGTTTTATTTCCTTTATCTTATCTAGTAATTTTACTCTATCTCTAATATCTAACTCGCAATGCGTGAAATTTTCTAAATTCCTTTGTAATTGACTTTGTTTCCATCTTGTACTCCCTTTCTGTCCAAAAAACTTTTCACGTTGATTATTGTCAATTCCAATGATTTCAAAATTTAAATTATTAAAGTAAGCACAAACCTCTGAACCAATTAATCCGGAAGATCCCGTAACCAGTATTTTTTTCATAATTTTCTTTTAATCAAACATATTATTTTAAGTGGTCATGAAACGCTCTAAGCCAATGATTTTGCATGATACTACTTGAAGCGTTAGATTCAAAAAAGCGTTTAGTTTTTGTCCTCATTTTCAATCTATATTCATCATTTTTAATTAATTCAATTTCGTCTCCATTTGTCAAATTATTAATATGTATTCCGATATCCGCCTTCGCCAAATAATTACTTACAGCTGAATAATTTGGTCCAATAATTATTGGGATTGCACCGGAAGCTAATGCCTCTGATAACTTTGTTGGAATATTAAGCTCGACCATATTCCTGTATTTTAAATCAAAACTAAAGGGTAAAACAACTGCATGATATCGGCTAACTGTCTCTAAAATCTCATTTGATTTCAACAAACCTTTATGGTGCACGTTTGCATGCTTCAAAAAGTCTGGCAATGTATTATTGTATGAATATATATGAAGTTGTAGGTTATATTTTTCTAAAAGCGGAATCAGCATTTTTAAAGAGTCTATCTGCCACTCTACTAATGAGCCAAAATAAACTATTTTATAAGTCTCTAAATTCAGAATTGGTTGCATATCCATGTATTTATCTGTGCCTCCAAACAAGACTTCTGACTTAATATTAAATCTACTTGCATAAAATTCCTTCATACTCGGGCTAATACTAAATACCTGTTTAGCATTTTCTAAGTGCAATCTAAACCTTTCCTCATATTTATACTTATACTTCCAACCTTTCTTTGTATAACAAAGCAAATGATCATCCATTATCCATGTAACATAATTGGCTTTTGTTTTTTCAAATATTAAGTTAGAGACGTTTAATGCCAATGGGCCTTGAGGGATAATAAGGTATTTTTTTACTTTCGAATTTGCAATAATGAATTCGGCAACGTCATCACAATATTTATCAAACACTATTTGATTTTTGAAGTAAAAATTAAAATTTTCATACAAAAAAGAATTCAATCGATAAAACATATTAGCAAAGTTTAATCCTGACGGTATTTTCGGATAGGGAAATAATGTTTGAATTTCAACCGTTTTAGAAAGTAATTCTTCTTCCATGGGATACTCAGTAGAATTAAAATTAAGACTAAATAACTTATCAAATTCGATTAGCGTATCCGATAAAACTCTTTTACAAGTTAAACCTCCACCATGAGTGTATGAAATATTAAATTCACTAATTAAGTTCATTGATATTATTTAACTTTAACAAAATGCCAACAACCACATCCATAGTATTGTGAATTAACTTCCTCTGCACTTGCATTTAATTTATTACCATTTTTAATAGAATCGTCAGGTATTAGTAAAAAATCCTCAATCTTAAAAATACCATCCTTTAGAAAAAAATTTGTTATTAACTCATAAGAATATATCCTATGGGCATTAAATTGAATTCTGGGCTTTCCAACAGGAACAACTATTAACAAATTACCCCCAACTTGTGTAACCCGCTTTAGTTCACCCATTGCTACTAAATCTGCCTTAGGATCGATTGGATCTCCGTATCTTCCAAGACCAATATGTTCAATTACATGCATGCATGAAATCGATTGAATACTATTGTTCTTAAAAGGCAATTTAGTTAAGTCGGCAAAATTAGTTGTTAAATTACTCAGATTCAAATTAGCAGGCCTGTAGTCATAAAATTCTATTGTTTTAAAAGCTGATACGATAGCTGCAAAATGTAATGTTGAAGATATATCGATATGTTTCTCGAAATTTAATTTTTTTACTATTCTTGCTGCCCAGGCCGGATGATAAATGTAGTGAGCATCAAAAAAAGTATCTTTTGTATTGTCATTAAGGTAAATAAAACGATCAGACCAATTAATTTGAAAGCGATTATCGGTGGTTTTATTTACTAACTCATTAAATTCGCTTTTAATCGCAAGCTCCCTTTTGATCTCCAAAAATAAATAATAGAACCTTTTAACAATTGATATTCTCCTCATAACTTTTATTTTAAAGGGCTGCAAGCAATTATGTCATTTTTTATAATTACTTCATAATCCACGAAATTATCAAAAATTAATTTTTTTATTTCTTCTATAGAAGGATAATCTTCGGTGCCATTAAATAACCTTGCATCATCAATCAAAATTACGTGTTTTAAGTTATGAGCCTTTTGATGCCTGGCCACAGAAATTATTTCTTTTAGTATTGGCGTATTTTTTAAACCAATAGATGTAATTTTTCCTTCATCAATGCAACAGTGTCCGTCAAGCCAAAACAAACAGCTTTCACTAATTTTTTCCAAAACTTTAGGTAAAACAAATTCACTATCACCTTTCCATATTGTAACAAAACTGTATTTTTTAAAAAGTTCTTTCGCATTATTAAAGAATACTTCATTTAACTCGATACTATGGATAACTTTAAAATGTTTTAGCATTGATTTAATCATGTATCCTTTGAAAGTTCCTGTTTCAATAAGCACATTCATGGCATGACGATTTTTGTATAACCTTAACATTCTTTGTTTAATGCTGTGAGGAGGTATCCCTGTTTTGCTAAATTCCCACTTAATTACAGAAATTAAATTCCATACCCTCCAAGTGATTGCTGTAATTATTTTATTTATCATTTAAAACAAATTTAGGTTCTGATTTTAATAATAAAGCCATGGTACCATAATTATAATCCTGTTTAAAATCCCATGAATACCCCAAAGGATTTGAATATGAAACATTAAAGGACAATGCATCTTCTATGTAATGATCCCAACATTGGTTAATAATTGAAGTAGTAATATCAATAAAGTATTCACCTGAGGCCAGATTAAGAGGTTCTATTTCGATTGTAGTTGAGTACAATCCCTTTTTGCTAGGTAATTTTTTTTGATGAAACTGATAGCTTGATACTAAACCTATTCTTTGCTTTTTAGAGTCTTTTAATATTAATTCGAATGATGTATTTTCTTGTCCGTTCGTTTCTATATCGATACCAATTATCAGTTCAATTTGCTTTTTCGTTTTATTCCGATTTTCGATATTTAAACTTATAATTTTAGCAGAGTGAATTTTAGTGATGTTACCAGACGTTGAAAAAATCCCTGAAGTTTTATTTATCAAATTTTCAGAATATTTTTTAATTACTTCTTCGGTGTCATCAAAAACAATACAATTTCCATTATTAAGTAAAGCCGCTTTTCTTGTCAGAGATCGGATAGCCGCTAGGTCATGACTCACAAATAAAATCGTTCTCCCGCTCTTACTAACATCGTCCATTTTTCCCATGCACTTTTTCTGAAATTCAGCATCACCAACTGCCAGCACCTCGTCGATAATTAATATTTCATTCTCCAAAAAAGCTGCAACTGCAAAAGCCAGCCTTAACTGCATGCCACTACTATAGTGTTTTAACGGTTCATCCAAAAAACGCTCAACTCCTGAAAAATCAACAATCGCATCAAAATTTTTAGCAATTTCAAAGCGTTTCATTCCCAAAATTGATCCGTTCATGAAAATGTTTTCTCTACCGCTTAACTCCGGATGAAAACCTGTTCCAACTTCAAGCAAACTGGCAATGCGGCCCCTGCCTATTATTTGACCTTTTGTTGGCGGGGTAATTTTTGATAATATCTTTAATAAAGTGGATTTACCCGCACCATTTTTGCCAATAATCCCTATACTATCACCTGGCATCACATCAAAACTAATATCCTGCAAGGCCCAAAAATCTTCAGTACTCCTGCTTTTCTTAAATACTTGCTTCAAAGAATCACGCAAACTCAAATAAGGCAAATGCTCATGCTGAATTTTAAATTTCTTACCAATATTTTGTATTTCTAATATTGGTTTCATATTACGCTAAATCAGCAAAGTAAGATTCGGTTTTTCTAAAATAAACTACACCGGTAATAAAAAGTACTCCCGATGTAAGTGCACTTAGGAGCACTGTTTCAATATTGATAACCTGATTAGAAAAAGATGCTCTTAAAATTTCCAATGGACCCGATATTGGATTTAGTTTAAGTAGCAACTGAATAGCTTCGTTCTTAGCAAAGTTAACCGGATATAGCACAGGTGTTACAAACAATAACCCTTGCAAAAAAAATGGAATAGCATATCGCACATCTCGGTATTTAATATTAATGGCAGCTAAAAATGTTCCACCGCCTATTGCTGCAAAAGATACCATTAAAACACTTAACGGCATAAACAATATAGCCTCCCATTTAAGAGATGTCTTATAAATCCAACAGAAAATAAAAAATACAAAAAGCGATATGAAAAAATCAAACAATGCTACTAAAATTGCTGAAATTGGTATAATTAGCCTTGGGAAATAGATTTTCTTAATAATGTTAGCGTTATTAACCATACTATTGGATGCATTTGAAAGCCCATTACTGAATGCGATCCAAAGCAACATGCCACTTAAAGCAAATATCGGGTATGGCATTAGTAAATCAGACTGTTGCTTAATTGAAGACCCTAAGAAAAAACTAAAGACCAAGGTCATAAATAATGGCTGAAGCACAGCCCACAAAAACCCAAAAGCTGTTTGTTTATATTTAACTTTAATATCACGCCACGTGAAAAAATAAAAAAGCTCTTTATATTCCACCAATTCTTGCAGACCTATGTTAAACTTACCTTTTGGTTTTATGAGAAATTCCATTACTGTACAAGGTTCTTCTAACAAATATATGAAAAAATAGGTAAAAACAATTTCTTACATATCTTAACAAAAATCTCTTGGTTTGTGCTTTTGTACTTAAATTTCTGGTAATTCCTATATATTAAATTTACCTTTCAGTGTTTACTTTTCTAATCTCTATATAAAATATAAAGGCCTGCAACTATTATGTTGCAGGCCTTTAATTAACTCAATTACGTAAAATCCACTTTTTATAAATACAGATTAAACTGCTTTTAAAAGATGAATTTGAAATTCTACTTATTCTTTCACAAACTTACTTGTTGCTCCGTTTAACTTAACGAAATAAACTCCTTTAGCCAAATCTGAAATTAACACAGTTTGTTTTTCACTCTCAATTCTAACCACTTTTACAAGTTGACCAACAGAGTTAATTATCTCCATTTTTTGATTGTTTAATGATTTAATTGAGCTAACAACAATAAAATCATTTGCCGGATTAGGATTTACGTTGAATGTTGAAAACACGCCTGATTTGTTGGATATACCCGTACACAATTCTACACTTTGCGTAACAACAGCGTTTCCAATACAGCCATTAGGGCCTGTACCAGTTACAGTATAATTTGTAGAAACCGTTGGACTCACAACTATGCTGCTTCCATTACTTCCGTTACTCCAGCTATATGTTGATGCACCATTTGCAGTAAGCGTACCAGATTGTCCAGAACAAATTATAGTTGACGTAACATTTGCTGTTACAATTGTAGAATTTACTATAACAGTACTTGAATTTGAAGCTTGAGTAGCACAACCAAGTAAATTTCCGTTAACGCTATATGTAGTAGTAACTGTAGGGCTAACAATTATACTATTGGTATTAGCACCTGTATTCCAAGTATAAGTAGTTAAGCCGCTTGCAGTTAATGTAGCAGAATTGCCGCTGCATACAGTACTACTGTTCACCACTACACTTGGTGCAGCACCTATTGTAACCGAAAGAGATAAGGTATTACTTCTACAGCCAGCTAAGTTTGCGCCACCAACTGTATAGTTTGTTGTGCTGGCAGGAGAAACGGTTATTGAAGAAGCATTTGAACCTGTGTTCCAAGTATATGTGTTTGCACCACTTGCTGTTAAAGTAGCCGTTCCACCCGAACAAATAGTTGCTGAACTGGCAGAAATAGTTGGGTTAGCAATAACCGTTACATTTGAAGTAGCTATGTTGCTTAAACATCCATTTGAACCCACGCCAATAACTGTATAGGAAGTTGTTACTGTTGGAGAAACTGTTGCCGGATAGGTGTAACTTAAAGCTCCTGTAGGAACCAAGGTAAAACTATTTCCATTGCAGATTGTACCACTATTAACTGAAATCGTAGGTAAAGGTAAAGCAAAAATTGAAATAGTTCTGGTATTGATACAGCCTCCTAGTGATCCTGTAGCAGTATAAACAGTTGTTACAGATGGGTTAAACACAACACTATTTGCCGTAGAACCGTTGTTCCAAGTATAAGTTGAAGCGCCACTGGCAGTAATTGTAACGTTTGAATTAGCGCATACACTTGCTGAACTAGAAGTTAGTGTGACAGTTGGAAAGGTGTTATAAGAAATAATGATTTGACCATTACCGCTCGCAGTTGAAGTACTAATTGCGGTGGAAGTGAAGGCAACATCAAAATAGTTTGTTCCACCTGCTCCACCTCCACCTGCTCCTTTATCATTACCAGAGCAACCGGTTGTTCCGGCAGAACCGCCACCGCCAGCACCACCACCAAAATAACCACCGCCGCCACCACCACCGGCAGGTATACTAGGATTGCTGAAACAACAACAATTCTGACCACCTCCGCCGTTTCCACCAATCGCAAGCGATCCGTTTCCTCCAGCAGTTCCTAAAAATCCTCCACAACCAATTCCCGCTACACCACCAAGTGTTCCTGTTCCTCCGGCTCCACCTCCAGCAAAGCCACCAGAAGTAGTTGCATTAACACCGTTGGTTCCATTAGAACCGCCATTACCACCAGCTCCACCAATAACCGCAGGAACAGTTGACTCACATCCTCCGCGACCGCCGCCGCCGCCACCGCCAGCTACTAAAATTCTATTTGCTAATGCAGTGCCACCAAATCTCACATCTGTGGCACCACCACCGCCACCACTATTATTGTTTCCTGCACCACCTCCATTAAAACCACCAACATTAACTGTACCTTGACCACCAATAAATAAATTTAATACCTGACCCGGCGTTACAGTGATAACCCCTGTAGCATTTGCTCCAGAACCACCAATGCCACCAAGGTTCGCGCCAGGGCCTCCAACATTTCCGCCACCTCCAGAAGCTCCACGAGCCGAAATAGTGATTGTGTTCACACAGTTTGGTACTGTGAAAGATTGTGAAGCTCCTGTAAAGGTGAAGGTCTGAACAACCTGTGCCATTGCACTATCTGTAATCAGCAAAGCTGAAGCAGATATAGCTACTTTGAGTAAATTTTTTTTCATGTTTTTTAATTTTAAACAAACTTATACTTAAAAATGATGACCTACCAAAGTTGTTTTACGAAACGGAACTTTTAATTTACGAATGTATAGTAAACTTAAATGAGTATATAAATATTGTAAATATCAAATGTTGAATTATTATACTGGTCCATACTAAGCTACATTGCTACAAGATAAAATGATTTTTTAATCGCGTTGTTAAAACCAACTTATCTTAAATTCTTATTAGTGAAGGCCCATCAAAATTATTCTTATTATTTCTTAAAATTTTACGAAACAAAAATTGTCAGATCAGTACTTCCGAAATTCTCTCATCGGAAATTGATATCTCACTGTCATCAGTTAGCAGCAAAGTTGATTTTGAACGGTTGTAACTTTGAATTTCCTTTGTGTTAACAATATATGATTTATGACATCTTTTGAAGTTAGAAAAAGTACTCAGCATATCCTCAACATACTTTAAATTTCTGCTAAGCATGTGTTTTTGTCCTTTAGATAGATAAAAAACCGAATAGGCACCATCTGCCTTAATGTAAATAATATCATTAGGAGAAATATAGTTCACATTTTCTCTGCTCGGTATTGCAATTTTACGTTCTGACTCAGCATTTAAATTTTGTTTTAATGCCTCTATTAATTTTAATTGCTTAAACTCTTGTTTCTTGTATTTTTCAATGGCTTCTTGCAAAGCTGTTGTGTTAATTGGCTTAAGTATATAATCAATTGCCGAAAGCCTAAATGCTTGTATAGCATATTCATTGTATGCTGTTACAAAAACCAGTGAAAAATCAACCTCATCTTCATTAAAAAAGTCAATAAGTTCTAACCCACTATGTCCGGGCATTTCAATATCTAGAAAAACTAAATTTGGCCGGTGCTTTTTAATAGCCCTGACACCAGAGGCTAAATCTTCACACAGTTCACAAATTTTAATGTCTGGGTAATTTTCATGAATGATAATTTCCAAAAGCTGTCTTGCCTTTTTTTCATCATCAATTATGATCACTTTCATCTACCAAATGTATTGCTTTTTAACAATTAAATACCTGGTATTTTATGAAAACCATGATTTGTTTTATAAATCTGATGGGATTTTGATAATAACTTTGGTCCCGATAACTTGCTCAGATTCATTCTTCAGTTCTACTGTTTCAACTCCTATAATACCTTTAGAGTTTGCATTTAAAAGCTCTAGCCTTAACTGATTGGCTTTCGTGGCGAATGGAGTGTGTTTTTTGTTACGAGCAGCATTCAGTTTTAATGAGGCTTCAAGGCCAATACCATTGTCAATTACTTCTACTATTAAGTTGAAGTCTTTTTTATAAAAATGAAGTTCTAGTTTCTTTGGTCCTTTTTTATGAAGTAACCCGTGTTTAATGGCATTCTCAACGTATGGTTGAATTAACATTGATGGTATTTTGAAAGAATCTTCAACCTCCTCATTAACATGAATTAAGTAATTAAAATCCTCTTCAAATCGCATTTTCTCCAATCTAAGGTATAAATTCAAAGCTTTTAACTCTTCACTTAACTGAATATAATCTTTTGTGCTCATTTCTAATATTGAGCGCATTAATTCACTAAAACTCACCAAATAATCCCCTGCAGTTTTTTTATCATTTAAATAAATATAAGATTGTATTGTGTTTAGGGCATTAAAAATGAAATGGGGATTCATTTGGGCTTTAATGCCGGAAAGGGTAGAATTTCTTAAAGCCTTTTCCAATTCTGTTTTTTGGGATAATAAGGCGCTTTGTTTGCTAATTGTTTTAAGTCTAGATCGAAATAATAAGAATGAGGAGACAACAACGATACTAAAAAGGATTAGGAAAAACCAAATTGTGCGATAAAAAGGGGGTTGAATCACAAATGATATTTCAATAGGTTTAGCTGACTCTATGCCGCGGTCGTTAATTGCTTTTATTTGGATTTTGTAACTATTTGGTTCCAATGCTGTTAATAGGATTTTATTTTCTGATGCTTCAATCCAGTTACCTTCATTTACACGGTAATATGCCTTAGTTGATTCAATTCCTCTATAGTCTAAAACGCAAAAATTGAATTCGAAAAAATAAGAATTATACTCAAATTTTTGTTCGGAAGCAAAATCAAAAGGCTTGCCGTTAATTTTACCCTCTGTTATAAAAATTGGGGGTGGTTTATTGTTTTTGTAATAACTATTTAATGGAGAAATTACCACTCCGGAAACGTTTGCTATAAAAGTAGTGTCATTTCTGTGCACAAAATCCACGAGATCAACTCCATGAAAACCATCAGACAAGTATTGGTCTTTTAGTTTAATTCCTTTTGAATTAAGCACATGTATGCCTCGATAAGTTACAATGAATACTTTTGACTCAAATATTTTCATCATGTAAACCTCTTCATTATTATATAATTGAGGTTTAATATATTGTGATACGATACCATTGGAGTATAAAAGAATGCCATTAATTGGGGTCGCAATCAATATAGAATCGTTACTTAATTTAGCCAGAGATACCGCCTTGATCTTCTCATGATTATGTAAAAGCTCAAATTGATGAGTGCCTTTGAAACAAAATAATCCTTTACTGGTTATAGAAATAATTTTATCATTATCTGCGAATACAGAAGATCTTACACGAGTATTAACTTTTGTAAGTGCTAAACGATTATAATATATATCTATAGATGGTTGTTTAAATATTTTATATAAGCTATCCCTTTCTGTTAAAGGAAACAAGGATAAACAAAAGCCTTCGGACAAAATATATGTATTATCATTAATTTGGAATACATCACTTACGGAATAGGCATATTTTTGTATTTGATTGTTTCTTATTAAATTAAATAGTTGATTTGAAAATACGATTTCATCTCTTTTAGAGTTGAAGTGAATGTCTCTTACTTCATGTATTGCAGAATCTTTATAAATTAAATTTGCATACTTGTTTTTTGAATTGATTTCGTAAATTTCATTATTTCGGGTCCCCGCCAACAAATTAAAATGTTTGAAAGCTATAGATTTAAAACCTGTATTGTTTAAAAAGGTGGTGGTTTGAGGCTGTGACACTAAAATTAAACCTTTATTTAAGGTAGATATCCACCAATTTTTTTGTTGATCAACTAATATACCAGAGATACTTTCCTGCTCAAAATAATGCTGTATTAGTTGAAATTTTGAGTTATACAAATATAACCCATTAGTAGTTAATAAAACGAAATGATTCGCATCGATTACACTCAGATGATTAATGATGGTACTATTAGGAACATCTTTTAAAAACATAAACTCACCACTCTCCAAATTTTCAAGTATAAACGGGGGCCGTTTTCCAATCAATAAATTTTTATTTTGGAATAAAATATGATAAAATCCAACGTTATTTGATTTGAATTTCTTAACAACCTTATTGCCATTTGGATAGTAAAATGAAATGGTGTTTTTATCCGGTACAATTATGGCATAACTATTGGTTTTACCTTTTAATGTTGATGGCTGAAGTTCATTAGAATTCGGAAAATTTACCTGAATCCTATTCTTGCTAATATTAAAAAAACTAATGCCTGATTTACTAACACAACCAATTAATGAATCATTAATTAAAACACCTTGCTTAATGTTTCCAAATTTTGAAATACCGGCAATAAGCTTAAGTGAATCTGATTTTAATGTTTTCTTAAAATAATGCCCGGAAAAATTTTGACAATACATTACTCCATATTTGTCCTCAAAAAGATTCGTTACTGATTTGTCGTAATTCTTAGGCGCAGCAAAAAAAACAATTTTCTTGCCATCAAACCTCGCTAGTCCATTTTCTGTACCTAACCAAATAAAACCTCCTTTATCTTGAAAAACATCATATATAGCCCCTGTTACACCATTATTTTCATTAAAAAAACGTTTGTTAAGTGGATTCTGAGCAAAAGCGATTTGTGAATTAATTAACGGACAGATTAAAATAAGAAATCTTAAAAACCCCTGTTTAAAAAAGCTTAAAATCTGCAACATCATTGAAGATAACACAAAAACGATTAAAAAAATCAGAGTTAATACGCCAAAATTACTTTTCTGATTATTTCAATACATTCTTCAAGTTGTGTTTTGTTGATGACCAAAGGTGGAGCAAAACGAATAATATCGCCATGAGTTGGTTTGGCAAGCAAACCATTTTCAGCAAATTGCAAACATACATCCCACGCCGTTTTACCATTTTTTTCTTTAATAACAATGGCATTAAATAAGCCTTTACCTCTCACATTCGTGATGGCATCAGATTCATTCATTAATTTTACCATTGCCTCTCTGAATAATTGACCTAGGGATTCGCTATTCTCAACTAATTTTTCATCCTTCAATACTTTTAAAGCTTCAGTAGCAACTGCACATGCTAAAGGATTACCTCCATACGTACTTCCATGCTCACCGGGCTTAATAGTTAACATGATTTCATTACTTGCTAAAACTGCTGCAACCGGCAAAGTACCGCCGCTTAAAGCCTTTCCTAAAACTAAAATATCCGGCTTCACATTTTCATGGTCGCAAGCCAACATTTTTCCGGTTCTTCCTAGTCCTGTTTGCACCTCGTCTGCAATAAATAATACATTGTATTGATCGCATAATTTACGCACACCCTTTAAATAACCTTCATCTGGAACAACAACTCCTGCCTCACCTTGAATTGGCTCCACCATAAATGCCGCAGTATTTGGATCTTTAATTGCTTTCTCCAATGCATTTAAATCATTATAATCTACCAATTCATACCCCGGCATATATGGGCCAAAACCTTTATAACTGCTAGGGTCATTACTGCTGCTGATGGCTGCCAATGTTCTTCCCCAAAAATTACCATTCGCAAATACAATTTTGGCTTGGTTTTCCGGAACACCTTTTATATCATAAGCCCATCTGCGCGCTAATTTAAGTGCGGTTTCTCCTCCTTCTACTCCGGTATTCATCGGTAGTACCTTATCATATCCAAAAAATTCAGTTATAAATTTTTCATATTCGCCTAGTTTATTATTGTAAAATGCTCTTGATGTTAAAGTTAATTGATGAGCTTGATCAACTAAAGCTTTAATTATTCTTGGATGGCAGTGGCCTTGATTAACGGCGCTGTATGCTGCCAAAAAATCGTAATATTGTTTCCCTTCCACATCCCATACCAATACGCCATTTCCACGTTCAAGAACAACCGGTATCGGATGATAATTATGTGCGCCATAATTATCCTCTAATTCCATTAAATAATCACTTTTTGTTGTATTCAAAACCATAACAATAATTTAAATGGCTAATTTACTAAATATCCGTAAAGCCCACAAATAATGAGAAATGAACTAAAATAAATCGTTGAACTAAGTGTTTTTAACTAAAACTTACGTCTTGAATACAGGAAATAGGCATAACAGTACCGCCCTTTAAAGTAATGTGCGATTCACTGACAAACCAAACAGTAGTCTCAACTACACGCATGCCTTCGCAGTCTTTAAAAGTAATTTTGACTTTGTGTTTAAATCCATTACCTAAAACTAAGGCTGTTTTTAATTTTTCTAAACGGATTTGACGTTCTTCAACCTTTTCTAATACATCTCCGAATGGAAATTTCAAACCAGAAATGGTTTCTTTACCAACTATATTTTTCATGTTGTTACTTTATTAAATTTATTTGAACTCAATTAATTTAGGAATTACTCCGCACGCTTACTTGATATTCTAAATTCTATAAACACATAAAAAATCAAGACTAACTACTAGATTATTCTTAGCTCTTGATAAGTGAGGCGAGAATGGTAAATCACGGAATCTTGATGAAAAAAAATCACCAGAGTTTATTGCTTTATTTAATTTAAGTTTGATAGGATGATTTGACTCATCTTCATGCTCCATATCAATAATATTGTTGCAAAAAGGAGAATTAATTTCATTATTGAGTACAACTTTTCCCTTATTAATAGCTTGAATTTTAATTGTACTCGACAGGGTTGATTTACCAAGTGCTAAAAGCATCATTAAGCAACTAAATAAAGCTATATTTAGGTTCGATTTCACAATATCTAAGTTAGTAAGAATAGATTCAGATTCTATTAATGTTGATGTTAATTTATTCTAAAACAACTAAACGCATTTAAAGTATTAACTTCATCAATTCAAGCAATTTTTAATAGGTTGTTTATAATTAACTTTAGCCAATTTATTTGAATTTTTTATTTTTAATACATGGCAAAAAGTACGGAGGTGAAGGAAACGCCCTTAATGAAACAATACAATAGCATTAAAGCAAAATACCCTGATGCAGTTTTATTGTTTAGAGTTGGAGATTTTTATGAAACATTTGGTGAAGACGCTGTAAAAGCTAGCAGAATTCTAGGCATTGTGTTAACCAAAAGAGCCAATGGTTCTGCTTCACATATAGAATTAGCAGGTTTTCCTCATCATTCTTTAGATTCATACTTGCCAAAACTTGTTCGAGCAGGATATAGAGTTGCGATTTGCGACCAACTTGAAGATCCAAAACTGGTGAAAGGGATTGTAAAGAGAGGTATTACGGAATTAGTGACACCGGGCGTAAGTTTTAACGACAAATTGTTAGCGCATAACCAAAATAATTTTTTAGCAAGCATACATTTCAATAAAAACGATGCGGGTATTGCTTTTTGTGATGTGAGTACAGGAGAGTTTTTAGTTGCGCAGGGATCCATACCTTATATCGAAAAGCTAATACAAAATTTTAAACCCAATGAGTTATTATTTGAAAAATCAAAGCGTGATCAACTTAATAATTTGGTAAGTGAAAAATTATATTCCTTTGGATTAGATGATTGGGCCTTTAATTACGACCATGGTTATGAAAGTTTATTAAAACAGTTTGAAACCAACTCTTTAAAAGGATTTGGCATTGAAGAGTTAACTAACGCTATTTCAGCCTGTGGCGCTTTATTGCACTACCTAGGCGAAACCAAACACGATAAACTTAAACACATTACCAAGGTTAGTCGCATTAATGAAGAACAATTTGTTTGGTTAGACAAATTTACAATCCGAAATTTAGAGCTTTACGGAACCAATCACGAAAACGGCAAAAGTTTAATTGATGTGATTGATAAAACTATTTCACCAATGGGATCGCGTTTACTTAAACGTTGGCTGGCATTACCTTTAAAACATGTTGAGTCTATTAATGAACGCTTAAATGCTGTTGAATTTTTTGTTAAAAATGAACATCTGCGAACAGAACTAATTGATTCTCTTTCAGAAGTTGGAGATTTAGAACGACTCATTTCTAAAGTTGCTGTTCAACGTGTAAACCCACGTGAAATGGTGCAATTAAAGCGATCATTACTAACTGTTAAAAATATTCAGGTAGTTTTAATTCAAAGCGAAAGTGAAGCACTAAAAAAAATTGCCGAGCAATTAAATCCATGCGACAGTATTATTGAAAAAATAAATCATACATTAAATGAAGATGCACCTGTTAACATTCTTAAAGGCAATGCTATCCTTTCAGGTGTTAATTCAGAATTAGATGAACTCAGAAACATTGCTTTTAGCGGGAAAGATTACTTACTAAAAATTCAACAACAGGAAATTGAAAAAACAGGTATCACATCTCTAAAAATATCATACAATAATGTATTTGGGTACTATTTAGAAGTAACGAATGTGCATAAGGATAAGGTACCCAATGACTGGATTCGTAAACAAACCTTAACAAATGCTGAACGTTATATTACACCGGAATTAAAAGTTTACGAAGAAAAAATTTTAGGTGCTGAAGAAAAAATTACTGCGCTTGAACAGCAATTGTTTGATTCATTAGTAATGAGCGTAAATGAATTTATTAGTCCAATACAACTTAATGCTTCGTTAATTGCAAAAACAGATGTTTTACTTGGTTATGCACTTTTAGCGATTGATAATAACTATTGTAAACCTCAACTTTCAACTGGGTTTGAAATACAAATTACAGAAGGCCGACACCCTGTGATTGAAAAGCAGTTACCACTGGGAACAGAATATGTGAGTAACTCCATTTTTTTGGATAACGACCAACAACAAATCATGATGATAACAGGCCCTAACATGAGCGGTAAATCAGCTTTGTTAAGGCAAACAGCGCTCATTGTTTTGCTAGCACAAATTGGCTCTTATGTTCCTGCGGAAAGTGCTAAAATTGGCGTGGTTGATAAAATTTTCACCCGTGTAGGCGCAAGCGATAATATCAGTAGCGGGGAAAGTACATTTATGGTTGAAATGAATGAAACTGCGAGTATTTTAAACAACCTGAGTAATAGAAGTTTAATTTTATTAGATGAAATTGGAAGAGGCACAAGTACTTACGATGGCATTTCGATAGCATGGAGTATTGCAGAATATCTCCACAATCACTCACAAAGAGCTAAAACACTTTTTGCAACACATTATCATGAGTTAAATGAAATGACAAATGTGTTTGAGAGAATACAAAACTTTAATGTAAGTGTGAAGGAAGTAAATAACAAAATAATTTTTTTACGCAAATTGAAAGAAGGTGGCAGCGAGCATAGTTTTGGAATACATGTTGCACGAATGGCCGGTATGCCTAAAACATTGGTTGAAAGGGCAACGCATTTGTTATCCAGATTAGAAAAACAACATGAAAGCAATTTATTAGAGGGAATGCCAGATAACAAATCTATTAATGCTAAAAAGTTGCTTTCGCAAAATCATCATGATGTGCAATTAAGTTTTGTGCAATTAAATGATCCTTTATTGGAACAATTAAGGGATGATATTTATGCTTTGGACATCAATACGCTTACGCCAGTTGAAGCATTAATGAAACTTAACGACATTAAAAAAGCACTAGGTGCGTTAGCCTAAGACAAAATTGATTTAATTAAATTATCAATAAATTGATAATTGCGCCCATAGCATAGGACCAAAACTTGGCAAAAAAGTGCCAATTGTAAGGATTAAATCTACATAAATAATTAAAGAATAATTTGTTAACTTTTTGATAAGCAATAGCATTAAACGCCAAATGAATTGGCCAATAAAAAACAAAAAAACATGCAAGGCATAGGCATTAAACTTTACCCCTTCTGCAATCCGGCAATGGGTAAAGTAACTAAACGCTCTTGATATCCCACAGGAAGAACATTCTTTACCGGTATAAGATTTAATAATACAATTAATTGGATGTTCAGTGGGGTAAAAAAAATAGGAATAGCCCAAAACTATTCCTATTAAAATGATAACTCCTAAATTAATCTTTTGATATAAAGTAGGTTTAACCACTTAATTCGCAGAAGTTGTATCCGCAGGAAGTTCTTTAAGTTCATTGAATTGTTGCGCAGCCTTGTTTAAAGAATCCATGAATCCTGACTTTTCAAATGCATCTTTCATTGCGTCTGCAGCGTGAGCAACAGCATACCATTGCCAGCCTGCGATAGCGCATCCAACAATTGAACAAGCCAAACCGGCAATAGCCATGCCTCTGGGCGCTCCGGCTTTTCCAGCCTGACTGATACTCACTATTGAAAGAATTAAACCAATAACTCCGGGGATTAACGCATACATACCTAAACAAGGGATAAAAGATAATACGACTGCTACGATTCCTAGAATCATACCTACCATGCCAAGAGTTTTACCGGCCGTAGGATTTTGAGATGAATTGGGTGTTTGTTCCATTTAATTTAAATTTTAAAATACTAAGGTATAATTTTTTTTAAAGCAATTGTCTAATAATATGCCTTTTTGAATGCAAGATCCGGGCTTGTTGGCACTTACCACCTGAAGTTTAAACCTAAACTACTTTGCATACCAAATCCATGACTTGAACCCAAATAACTTGTGTTTCGATAAGTCCAATTTGGAGCTATTAAAAATAATATGTTGGTGTGTTTTAAAACAGGCATTTTCTTTCCTAATCTAATGTTAACTCCAAATGGCATCGACATCATCAGCATCATTGAAGGTTTTGTTATACGCTCACTGTAATGATGAAGGGTAATTTGATCATAACTAATATTTTTTCCAAAACCTTGTTGAACAGCACCGTTTTCTATATAAGTTGTTTGTTTTGATTCTGTTATTGTGCTTTCATAGACTTTGTTAATTGTTAAACCGGGTGAAAACTCAAGTCCGGCATTTAACCAAACTATTCTTGATTTTTTGGTATTTAAGTTTATACCCATTGGTAAAAAAAGAGTATTGCCATAGATTCCATAACTTGCATCTAACCTTGTAATACTTTGTTTTTCTAATATATTGGCACTATTGGAGCTTTGGTAAATTTCGTTTGTTTTCAATGGATTCTTTTGACTATAATAACCTCCGGCAAGAATTGTATTTGCAAATCGAAAACCAATAAAGCCTTCCAAATTAACCTTCTTCATCGTATTTATTTCATAAAACGTTTTTAGTTCAAGCTGAAAGGAGCTTAGCCCATTTGTTGCGATAAAATATGGCGCATAGGTATAATCATTAGTATAATTTTGATCTAATGATAGGTCTCCTGTGAAAATTGGTTTTAATTGGTTTGTTGTTAGTCCAGAATATTTAGCACTCATAAATCCAAAACTTCCGCTAATTCCTGTAAATCGAATTGGTTTAAAAGTCAAATCATCTATTTGACAAATTATTACATTGGAAATCAAACCAAAAATTGATATAACCACAAACTTCATATTTTTAAAACGATGGATTTTTAATATTGTTGTAAATTGGTTATGGAAAAAACAAATATTTCCTTTAATGAAATACGCTAATTAACCCATTTTATTCATTTGAGTTTTCAAATGAATAAACGATGCAAGAAAATCAACCATTTGTGGAAAATAAGATAAAACCCAAATAGTGATTTTCTAAATCGGGCCTACCTGCCGCAGTCAGGATAAACCCAACTAATACCGGAATGATAGTTTACACTTCGTTAGACTAATTATTTGCTCTAGAAGTGATACATAAACAAAAGAGGAAATAAGTCTATCATGAATTAAAACTTATTCTAAATCTCCATACAGATCAAAATCTGTTGCGCTGGTAATTTTAACATTTGCAAAACTGCCCTTACTTAAATACAAATCATTGCTTGCTTTAATGAGAACCTCATTATCTACATCCGGACTATCAAATTCAGTCCGTCCAATAAAATAATCACCTTCTTTTTTATCTATCAAAACTTTAAAACTTTGACCAATTTTTTGCTGATTTAACTGATAAGAAATTTCTTGTTGTAACTTCATTACCTCATCTGCCCGTTTCTTTTTTAATTTTTCAGAAACATCATCTTTTAAACTAAATGCATGTGTATTTTCTTCGTGAGAATAAGTAAAAATGCCTAATCGTTCGAAACGGGAAGCCTCTACCCACTTTAGCATCTCTTCATGATCTTCTTCTGATTCACCCGGATAACCGGCAATTAATGTAGTTCGGATTGCAATACCGGGCAATTTATCACGAATTTGATTGACTGTATCAATTGTTTTTTGTTTGGTAATACCGCGTCGCATGCTTTTTAGCATATTATCACTAATATGCTGTAAAGGCATATCTAAATAATTGCAAATATTAGATCTGTTTTTCATTATATCCAACACTTCCATTGGAAAACCACTTGGAAAAGCATAGTGCAATCTGATCCATTCTATGCCTTCCACATCACTTAACTTATCTAATAAGTTTGCGAGTTCTCTTTTTTTATATAAATCTAGGCCGTAATATGTTAAATCCTGGGCTATCAAAAGTAACTCCTTTGTACCATTTTTTGCCAGTAACTTGGCTCTTTCAACCAAAGTTTCAACTGGAACAGAAACATGCTTACCACGCATTAAAGGTATGGCACAAAAGCTACAAGGCCTATCACAACCCTCACTTATTTTAAAATACGCATAATGTTGTGGTGTAGTTAATAATCTTTCTCCAACCAACTCGTGTTTATAATTCGCTTTTAGGGTTTTCAGCAGCTTTGGTAAATCTCTTGTGCCAAAATACGCATCCACTTCAGGAATTTCTTTTTCCAAATCTCCTTTGTATCTCTCACTCAAACAGCCTGTCACATAAACCTTTTCAACTGTCCCGTTTTTTTTCTCTTCAACAAAACGTAAAATGGTGTCTATGCTTTCCTGTTTGGCATTCTCAACAAAACCGCAAGTATTTATTATTACAATTTGATGATCTTTAGTATCTCCTTCATGTTCAACTTCAAATTGATTAGCTTTTAGTTGCCCCATTAAAACCTCACTGTCAACCAGATTTTTGCTACAACCCATGGTAATAACATTAACTTTATTTGCCTTTAGTGTTTTTGTTTTCATGCTATGTGCAAAGTTAAGTATTATTTTGAGCGAAGTAATTAAATACTTAATTTCATGCCAAATAAGAAAATTTAAATTTTCTTTAAAAATCACAGCATGTTTAATCAACTTAAAGGGTATAAACGTTTTTTGTTGCCCGTTGTATTACTAAATGGCTTGGTTGTTGTTGGAACTTTGGGTTATATCCTATTAGAAGACTACAGCTTTATTAATGCTTTTTATATGACCATCATTACCATTGCAACGGTAGGTTATGGTGAAATTGAACCTTTGTCAACAGTTGGAAGAATTTTTACTTCCTTTTTAATTATCACAAGTTTTGGTACCTTTGCTTATGCTGTTAGTACAATTACTAAATTTGTAATTGACGGTGAAATTAATGAATTTTTAAAAAACAAACGTTTGACATCAGCCATTGAAAAATTAGAAAATCATGTCATAATATGTGGCTATGGCCGCAATGGAAGGCAAGCGGCTAATTTATTGAAAAAACACGATACTCGGTTTGTTGTTATTGAAAATAACGAAAAGCTCACTGGGGCCATCCATCATAAGTATAGCGAGTTAATTGTTAGTGGCGATGGCACGCAAGATGATATTTTAATTAAGGCAGGTATATTAAAGGCCAAGGCTTTAATTACAACCTTGCCAGTAGATGCAGATAATTTGTTTATCGTGTTAACAGCTAGACACCTTAATCCTAATCTCACAATTATTTCCAGGGCAAGTGATGACGGAAGTGATACCAAATTAAAAATTGCCGGAGCAGATAATGTAATTATGCCGGATAAAGTTGGGGGAGCTCATATGGCCAGCTTGGTAATGAAGCCGGATGTGATGGAGTTTGTAGACTATATTACCGCTCAGGGTGGGGATAATATAAATCTTGAAGAAATTTCATTTAGCAGTAGTTCTTCTGATTTATTGAATAAAACTTTAAAAGATTTAGAAATCAGAAATAAAAGTGGTGCAAACATCATTGGATTTAAAACGGCAATGGGAGAGTATATTGTTAATCCAAGTGCGGATACTAAAATTATTCCGCATAGTAAAATTTTTGTATTAGGCACTCGTGAGCAAATTGCGAGCTTAAAAGGTATTTTAAATAGTTAGTATATTCAATCCTCTTTTTTCAATTGAATTTTACGCTAATCTTAAAATTAAGAGCTTCATTTAAGCCCTATTTAACTGCTATAAGTTGTTCATTATTTTAACTCTTTTTCTATCATCCTATCCGTTTTTTAACTATATTTACTTGGTTTGAAAAAAGCAAAACATCTCATCATATTAATTCTATTTTTTAGTTTTATTTCATGTAAAACTGATGAAAAAACTAAAGAACAAAAAATAGATCGTGTATTTGAAGGATATCATGTTTATCTTGATGAGATTATTAAAAGTAAAAGAGGTGTGTTCAGAGGTTTAAATTTAAACTCTTCTCCGGACAGCTTAAAAATTACCGAAAAGACTGTTCCGGTAGAAAAAAGCCCCGGCAATCTCTTTTTTGAGTACAAAATAGATTCACTGACTAACTACTCTATTAATTATACCTTCAATAAAGACAGCTTAGAAGAAATTAATGTTCAGATAAATTGTAAAGACGTTGAGTTAACATCTTATCTTTTTTGTGACTTAAAAGATTACTATGCCAATAAATTACCTAACCCAACTGAAGATCAGGGCTCAATCGTTTATAATTGCTTCGAAGGCCAACGCAAACCATTTGTAGTTAGCCTAAGCGATAATAGCAGCCCAAGCCGAGGCGTGATTAATATGTATATTTATAAAGATAAATAAAGTATACCTATTTCATGTGTGGTATTGTTGGTTATATAGATTTTACAAAGTCCGTTTCAAATATAATAATTACCAAAATGACAGGAACCCTTTTACACAGAGGACCTGACGGTAATTCATCAATAGTATTTAAAAAACAAAATTATAATTTGGCATTAGGGCATACTCGTTTATCAATCATTGATTTAAGCGAGAAAGCAAATCAACCAATGCAATATAAACATTACAGTATTACATTTAACGGAGAAATATATAATTACACGGAGATAAAACATGAATTGGTTTTAAATGGTCACCAATTTAACACCAATAGTGACACAGAAGTAATACTGCATGCCTTTGAAGAATGGGGAACAGAAGCAGTTAAAAAATTTATTGGCATGTTTGCAATCGTAATTTACGATACAAATAGCGAAGTGTTATATTGTTTCAGAGACCGCGTTGGTGTTAAGCCATTTTATTATTATCACACCGATACGAGCTTTGTATTTGCCTCCGAGTTAAAAGCCTTTCATCAACACCCAGATTTTGTTGCTAGTATAGACGAAAATGCATTAGCTAATTTCTTCGTGCATGGCTCTGTGCCATATGACCAGTGCATCTTTGAAAATAGTTACAAACTATTGCCCGGCCATTACTTAACTTTTAACCTCAACTCAAAAAAGATTTCCACAGAAATTTATTGGAGTATCACTCAAGCATATAATTCGCCCAAGTTACAAATCTCTTATTCTGATGCTGTAAGTGAAACAACAAACCAAATTGCCAAGGCAGCTAAATATCGAATGGTAGCAGATGTAAAAGTTGGCGTTTTTTTAAGTGGTGGATATGACAGCGCCAGCTTAACTGCTATTCTTCAAAAAAATTACAATCAGCAACTTAACACATTTACAATTGGTGTGCCCCATAGCGGGTTAAATGAAGCGCCATTTGCCAAAAAAATTGCTCAACACATTCAAACCAATCATACCGAATATATTTGCACAGAAGAAGAAGCAATGCGACTGATAGAAACTTTGCCCTACTTCTATGATGAGCCTTTTGGCGATAGCAGTGCCATACCAACCATGTTGGTTAGCGCACTCGCCAAAAAAAGTGTAACCGTGGCACTAAGTGCTGATGGTGGAGACGAACTCTTTGCAGGCTATAACAGATACAGTTTTGTTTGCAACCAGGGGGAACGTTTAAAACAGATTCCCTCTTTTATAAAAAAAACTGCCGTTTATGGTATGTCAAAAATAAACCCAAGCAAAATTCCATACTTTAATACAACCTATAATTTTATAGACCGTTATCATAAACTTCATTACTTGATTAAAAACAACAACGATGAAACTATAATGAAACGCCTCACCGAAGTTTTTCCTCCTGAAGAAACTGCCAAATTATTGCGCTCAGAGTTTAATATTAATTATTCAGGTTTTACAAACCAGATTCATTCTGATACATACTCCAGTTTAAGTTATATGCTTGCTACCGACTTTGGTAGTTATTTACCAAACGACATTTTACACAAAGTAGATAGGGCAAGTATGAGCACAAGTTTGGAAGCAAGAGAGCCATATTTAGACCATCACCTTGCTGAATGGTGTGCTAAATTACCAGATGACTTCAAGCTTTTTAAAACTACTAAAAAACGAATTCTAAAAGACATCACGCATCAGTACATTCCGAAAGAATTGATGGAACGACCAAAAATGGGATTTGCAATCCCAATTGCAACGTGGCTTCAAAACCAACTCAAAAAAACAGTAGATGATTACTTAAACGATAAAAATTTAGCAAACATCCCCCATCTCAATGCAAACTATGTTGTATCTTTAAAATCCGATTTTTATAACGGCAAAACATGGTTAGCTACTCGATTATGGCACGTTTTAATGTTTGTAATGTGGCACCAAAAATGGATAAAGAAAGTTTAACTAATGAGTAAAAAAATAATTATAGGAACTAGAGGTAGTGCGCTTGCATTGTGGCAAGCAAATTATACAAAGGAAAAACTTGTAGATTATGGTGTTGAAGTTGAAATCAAAATTATTTCAACAGCCGGCGATCGGTCGCAAGAATGGAATACGAGTTTTGAAAAACTAGAAGGTAAAGGATTTTTCACAAAAGAACTTGAAGAAGCATTATTGAATAAAAGTATCGATCTTGCAGTTCACTCTCATAAAGATTTACCAACCGAACAACCATACGGTTTAATAGTGGCAGGTGTAAGTAAACGTGCTGACCCAACAGATACCATTTTAATAAATAAAGCTGCGGTGCAAGATGATCTTAAATTCAGTTTTAAAAAAAATGCTCGAGTAGGAACCTCTTCAGCAAGAAGAAAATCTCAATTGCTCGCCTTTAGACCCGATGCAACCATTTCTGATTTAAGAGGAAACGTGCCTACACGAATTGAAAAACTCAGAAAGGGAGAATATGATGCCATTATTTTAGCTACCGCAGGAATTGAAAGGTTGGAATTAGACCTAGATGATCTTTATGTAGAACAATTAAGTCCTGAAGTATTTGTACCGGCCCCCGCACAAGGTGTATTAGCATGGCAAACCAGAGATGATGACGATGCAACCATTGCCATGATTGATAAAATAAGTGACTTTGATGTCTTAGTTAAAATCAATATAGAGCGAAATATTTTGCAGGGATTTGACGGTGGTTGTCAACTACCACTTGGTGTATACTGCGATGCAGACCCGGATGATGACGATCGCTTAAAATTTAAAGTGTGGTTAAGCGTAGCTGAGGCTTGGGACAAACAACCAAAGCAATTGTATTTTGAAACCTTAAATACGGATGGATTTGCTGATGAGATTGTGGATAAAGCAAAAAGTATACAAGGTAAAAAAGTGTACATTACCAAAAACCTCAACGAACAAAATTATTTTCATTCAGCTTTAACTAAACTTGGTTACACTGTAGAAGGAAAAAGTTTAATTGAATTTAAGGAGATAAAAATAAAAGAACAACCAAAAGCTGATTGGATTTTCTTCAGCAGTAAACACAGTGTAAGGTATTTTCTTCAACAAAAACCGGATGTAAAAGGTGTAAAGTTTGGCTGTGTTGGGGCAAGTACCAGTGCAGAATTAAGAGCTTTTGGTTACAGAGCAGATTTCATCGGATCAGGTACCGACACCAAACTAATTGGCAAACAGTTTGCAGCAAAAGTAGGAAATGGCAAGGCTTTATTCCCGATAGCAAAAGACAGTTTAAAAACCTTTCAATGGCAAATGCCTAAACAAGATAATGTTATTAATTTAAATGTGTACTGGACGGTTAAACAGAGTGTGGACGTGAATGATGACATGGATATTTTAGTATTTACGAGTCCGAGTAATCTGTTGGCCTACATTGAAAAAAATAAAATCAAACCTACTCAAAAAATAGTTGCGATGGGAGACGCAACAGGCAAAGAACTGGACAAACTTAAAATTAAAAATTACGTCAAGCCAAGGAGTTTTGATGATTTAGGACTGGTGCAGGCTGTGTTGGGGATATAATAAATTTTGTTTTAGGTTTATTATATCAGGTGCCACAAAATGTTTGATAATTCAAATCAAAATCAAATTCAGGAGGTTCCATATAATCCCGAATGTCATTTTGAGCTTGATAGGGTTTGGAAATAACACTTAAAAGCTTATTAAAAAGCAACAAGTTCCCATTTACTGCCTCATCAAGAGCCTCTTCTACTTTATGATTTCTAGGAATAACAATAGGATTTACTTCTCGCATTAATTTCAATGCGTTTTCCACTCCATCCGATTTATTAACAGCAGCTTTCCATTTTAGTAACCATGCTGTGAATTCTGAATTGTTAAATGAATCATCATCTGTTAATAGTGCCTTTGATAACGAACTAAATGTATTAGAATAATCCAATTTAAGTTTTTGTATGATGTTTAGGAGTTCAATTAACAATGACCGATTAAGCAAATCGTTGGTTTCAATTCCTATTTTCTTAAGCATCGTCACAAAGTACTTTTCTTCCCAAATAGCATCAAATTCATTTATAACACTTTGAGCTATTTCCAAGGATTTGTCTTTATTATCATGAAGGATAGGTAATAAAGCTTCAGCAAACCTGGCAACGTTCCATTTAATAATCAGAGCTTGATTTCCAAATGAATACCTGCCGTTTTGATCAATAGAACTGTAAACTGTTGCAGGATGATAGACATTCATAAAAGCACATGGACCATAATCAAATGTTTCCGCACTTATAGATGTGTTGTCCGTGTTCATCACGCCGTGAATAAAACCAACCCTCATCCAATTGACAACTAAATCAATTTGATTTTTCATGACTTCGCGCAATAAACTTAAAGCGCAATTTTCATCTTCCACCAACTGAGGATAGAGCCTCTTAACTGTATAGTCACAAAGCGCCTTTAAATCATTTACTGAGCCAAAATAAGCCGCATATTCAAAGGTTCCCACTCGAATATGACTTTTCATTACTCGCACCAAGGCAGCGCCCTCCTGAGCCGTTTCGCGGTAAACAGTATCTCCGGTTTTAAACACGGCCAAACTTCGCGAAGTAGGAACATTTAAATAATACATGGCTTCACTTAGCAAATACTCTCTCAACATGGCTTTTAAAGTTGCTTTACCATCACCACCCCTAGAATAAGGTGTTCTGCCACTACCTTTGAGTTGAATGTCAAAACGATTGCCCTCTAAAGTTAAATGTTCCCCAAGTATGATTGCTCTTCCATCCCCTAATTTTGTAAAGTTCCCAAACTGGTGTCCGGCATAAGCTTGTGCAAAACATTTTTCAAATCTGTCAGACGCCTTATTAGATATCAAGCTTAAGAAATCATCTTGAATACCATTGTTTAAGTTTAGTGAATCACCAAGTAATTGATTAAATAAAAACACCTCCGGCTTTGGAAACACCTGAGGCTTAACAAAGCTATAGAATTTATCCGGAAGAGACAGATACGAATAATCAAAATTAAAAAGGCTATTTTTTTGCATTAGCTGTTAATGATTGTTCAACAGAAAATTCAACTTTATTACTTACCAAAAAATTGCTTCATGAAATCACTTGCAAAAACAAATTTAAATAATTCGTTTCAATCAGAATTTAAAATTTTATCTTTTGGTTCTTATTTGTTATTTTGATTGTCTTTAACTTTCAATTCCTTCCTTAATTCCTTTCGATTTAGCGAAAAGTCATTAGTAATTGAAATCAAATTATCATAATCATAATAGTTAACATAGTCCTTTTTGATTTCAAGTAAAATTGGGCTTGGTTTGTTTACAAGCTCTGTTTTTAAAAAATTGATATTATTTATAGAGGTAAATAAAACGTTTTTCCTTTGCAACTTATATAAATCAATTAACTTTCTTCCATCACTTATAGATAAATCTTTAAGCAAAATTAAATACTGATAATTACAATTGAGTTTAGTAAAATAATTTACACAACCAATACAATTAGCGTTTGAAATAAATAGGATGTTTTTTTTATTGATTTTACATTGATTCATTTCGCTGTTATAAACTTTAAGAAATACAGAATCAATATTACTAATCTTAACTTGAGAATAAAGTTTTAAAGTGATTAAAACACAACTAATAAACCAACCTAAATTTCTTAATGCCATAATGAAAATTATTCCTCTTTGCTAGTTCATTCTTTTTATCAATAAAATCTCGTTGCCTGTCAAATGAATTTGTAATAACATTCGGTATAAATTGATGATAAATTAAATATAAATTTTTATCCGAACCTGTTACTATATTAGATGCGTTTCCATAGAAGGGATTTAAAGCTAAACTACTATCACTATAGGATTTACCATTTTCATAAAAACTACTTATTCTCTCGTTACTCACTAATTTCCATTTATTTTCTGCCTTTTTCCAAACATGTAATTCTAAATCTTTGAAATTAGCTTTTTTCACTGAAACAATTAAAGTGATAGAATCTACTAAATGTATTTTTTGAATTCTTGTTAGTAAACTGTCATCAAAGCGAATTAATTTTTTAATCGATTCCTTCGACTGAACATCTAAGTCTAGTTTCTTTAAATGCACTTTATTAGTATCAATTAATGCACTTGATATACTATCAATTAAATTAAAATTACTATCATAAAAACCAATGAAGTATTTAGTGCTATTACAATGCGCTATTTGGCCCTTGTAAGTAGTAACCCAATCATTAACAAGATGAGTAAATGAGGCGTCTGAATCATCCTGCTGTTTTACGTTTTGTATTTTGTTTAATTTGCTATTCCATAGGCCCCATTGTGATTTAATTGGAGCATCCATCGGATGAAAATTATAGTATAAGTACAACAAGAAAGTAGAATCACTTAATTGAAGAACTTTCTGAAAAGATGATTTTAGATTTTTGGTCTTATCGGTGAAATATGCTTTATTCTTGGTAAAATTTATTGAATAGATATAATCATCACCAATAATTATTATATTTTCACCATTTACAGAGAAACCAGTAATGTAGTCCCTCTTAATAGATTTGTACTCCTTAAAGTTTGTAATTTTAATGTCCTCACCTTTCTGTAAGGTTTTAGTATTATATGTGTGAATAAAAAAAGTTTTAGCATTGGCTAACTCACTCAATTCTATGAAATATATCTTGTCATCAGAAAATGAAGACAACGTTCTATATGCGCCAATACTGCATGGTATATCAGTACTTTGATTTAATTCTTGTACTAAAGATTTTGACTGTGGAAAAAAAACTAGTGGCTTAAAAAGTATTAAAGCCACTAGTTTGAATAAAATATTATTAAAGTTCCTCATTAGAAATTCCATTTGCAACTTCTTCAGCTGTATAAATATTGTATTTTGTCTCATCAATATTTACATCATATCTATATTTCACTAAAAAATTACCATAATTAAATTCGCCCGATCGATTACTTTCAGAAACATTAGATTTGACTAACCTATCTATATCTAAAAGTTCGTCAGTTGTCAAAGGTCCGGGATTTGTTATATCAGTTGGTGAATATTTACAGCTTTTGAAACCAGGCCTCGAACAACCTAACTCTAAATCTCCATCATTGTCATGACCTACTGTAACAATTCTGTAACCAAATAATCCTCCATTAGATTTTATAACGTGAGTTTTAGTCGGAACTGCAAGTAAATCACTAATTTGATTCTCCGCAAAAACACTATTTGCGATGAATATAAATGCTGCTTTAAAAAATAATCTTTTCATAAATAAAATTTTTTTAAATTGTTAAATATTAAAGCCAGCTTGTCTAGCTTCTGGCAACGAGTAAATTTCTATTGTCAAATTATCTGTATCTATTAAATAAGAATATTTAATGAACAATTCCTGACCAAAAAGCATCGTGCCATTAGAATTATTTTCATTAATTCTTGCCATAACCGATGCGTCGATATCATCCATCATGTCCTGAGTTATGTATATCGTTCCTCCTCCTGGAACCGTTAGAGCGGTTGTTGAAGCCGAACGACATCTTGAAAATCCTGGTTCATTGCACGTAATATAGATATCTTGTCCTTGTCCAGGATTAAGTTCTGTTACATGCCTATATCCAAACCATCCACCATTTGTTTTGATTTTAATAATTTTTGCTGATACGAGATTTGACGATGCTATCAAACCCAAAATTAAAATTGCCCTTTTAATCATAAATATTAATTTTTTAATTCTACTCTTAGCATTATGCGGGTTTTTCGAAAACCACCCTGAAGTGAACTTGTGCACTTAGTTTAACTCCTATAATCCAAATTTAATATCCAAAAGTCAAATATTTCAACTTAAGATTTACTAAATAAGTAAAAATATTACTAATTTAGAAGCATGGATATCGGCTCGAATATAAAAAAAATAAGGGAATTAAAAAATTTCAATCAAAACTATGTTGCAACAGCTCTAGGAATTAGTCAGAAAAGTTACAGTAACATCGAAAAATCAAAAAACAAAATCACTATTGAATTAATACAAAAAATTGCAGAGGTACTTAATGTGTCGTTCTCAAAAATTGTTGAATTAAATACAGAGGTAATTTTAAATAACTATAATCAAAGGGGGGGTATTGGCCAGATCAATACTTCCTCTAATCAAAATGCAATGGCAGATAATACAATGGAACTATTTGAAAAAATTCTATTGGAAAAGGACAAGCAAATTGAATTACTCAAAAAAACTATAGACTTACTCGAATCGCAACTAATTATTAATAAAGTCAAATAATCCTCTACTTACCAAAAAATTGCTTCATGAAATCACTTGCAAAAACAAATTCAAATAGCTCCTTATTATCAGAATTTAAAATTTTTGATTTGTCGCCGGTCCACCAGTTTTGGCCTTTATGAACAAACATGATATTTTCACCAATTTGAATGACACTATTCATATCGTGCGTTACAATAATCGTTGTGATGTTGTATTCTTTCGTGATATCACTGATTAATTCATCAATTACAATACTTGTTTTAGGGTCTAGTCCGGAGTTTGGTTCATCACAAAACAAGTAACTTGGGTTGTTGGCAATAGCCCTTGCCAATGCAGCACGCTTCTTCATCCCACCACTCAATTCTGCTGGATACAATTTATTTCTTCCGGTCAATTGCACACGTTCTAAACAAAAATTAACCCGATCCATTTTTTCGGCTTTGCTTAAGTCCGTAAACATATCCAATGGGAACCGAACATTTTCTTCTAGTGTTTGCGAATCAAACAAGGCCCCACCCTGAAACAACATACCTATCTTTTTTCGAATTTCCTGTTGCTCCTTTTGCTTCTTGGCAGCAAAATTATCGCCATCATATAATATTTCGCCGCTATCAATTTGATGTAAGCCAACCATTAATTTAAGAACTGTGGTTTTACCACAACCACTTTCGCCAATAATTAAATTAGTTTTACCTGTTTCAAACTTAAAACTCACGTCTTTAACAACGTGCCTGTCTCCAAAAGTTTTATTAATGTTTTTAATTTCAATCATATTAAACCAACATCAATTTGGTAATGATTAAATTAGTAACTAAAATAATAATGCTATTATAAACAACTGATTTAGTGCTGGCCCTGCCAACTTCCAGCGCGCCCCCCGAAGTATAATATCCATGATAAGCCGATACAGAGGTGATGATAAAAGCAAAAATAACCGTTTTAGTTAAAGCATAAACGATGTTGTAGGGTATGAAAAAACTCTGAATACCAAAAATGTACTTTTCCGCATCGCAAGCACCTGAAAACACACCAAACAAAAAGCCACCGAAGACACCAAGAAACATACTAATGGTAATTAAAAACGGATTAATAAACATGGCAGCTAATATTTTAGGTCTTATTAAATATCCTGCCGAATTTATCCCCATAATTTCAAGCGCGTCAATTTGTTCAGATATGCGCATAGTTCCAATTTCGGATGCAATGTTAGATCCAACTTTGCCGGCCAATATTAAAGATACAATGGTTGGAGAAAATTCTAACACAATACTCTCCCGTGTACCCAAACCAATGGCATAACGCGGTATAAATGGACTTGTAAAATTATAGGCAGATTGAATGGTAATTACGCCGCCCATAAAAATGGAAATAATAGCAATTAAGCCCAATGAACCTATACCAAGGGAATTAACTTCGTACAAAAATTGATTGAAATAGACTTTTAAATTTTCCGGTTTAGAAAACACCCTTTTTATTAATAAAAAATACCTTCCTATGTGATAAATGGGTTTCATTAAATGGTATTACTAAATTACGAATTAAAAGTGAATTATAGGTCAAATTTAATGCCTTGCGCCAATGGCAAAGTGTTTCCGTAATTAACTGTGTTGGTTTGTCTGCGCATGTATGCTTTCCATGCATCACTGCCACTTTCACGTCCACCGCCGGTTTCCTTCTCTCCACCAAAAGCGCCACCAATTTCTGCACCACTTGTACCAATATTTACGTTGGCAATACCGCAATCGCTGCCGGCTGCGCTTAAAAACAACTCTGCTTCACGAATATTTAGTGTCATGATAGCACTTGATAAACCTTGCGGAACTTCATTTTGCATGGCAATGGCTTCTTTTAAAGTTTTGTACTTCATGATGTATAAAATCGGCGCAAATGTTTCGTGCTGAACAATCTGCATATCATTTCTGGCCTCTGCAATGGCAGGTTTTACATAACAACCACTTTCATAGCCTTTCCCCTCCAACACACCACCGGGCACTATAATTTTACCGCCTTCGCTTATTACACGTTCAAGCGCATTTTGATAGGCTTTTACTGCTTGTTGATCAATTAAAGGTCCAACATGGTTAGCCTCATCTAATGGATTTCCAATTTTTAGTTGAGCATACGCTTTAACTAATTTCTCCTTTACCTTTTCATAAACACTTTCGTGAATAATTAATCTACGCGTGGTTGTACAACGCTGCCCTGCCGTACCAACTGCACCGAATACGGCACCAATTAGTGTGTTGTCAAGGTCTGCACTTTCTGTAATAATGATGGCATTATTTCCCCCAAGTTCTAAAATACTTTTTCCAAAACGTTCGGCTACTTTTGCGCCAACGATTTTGCCCATTCTGGTTGAGCCGGTAGCAGAAATTAAAGGCACATGCACATCTGCAGTTAACCATTCTCCAACTTCGTAATTACCGTTGATGATGCAACTGATCCCCTCAGGTAAATTATTTTCTTTAGCTACTTCGTTCCAAATATTTTGACAAGCTACCGAACAAAGCGGTGTTTTTTCTGATGGTTTCCAAATGCAAACATCGCCGCAAATCCATGCTAATGCTGTATTCCAGCTCCATACAGCAACAGGAAAATTAAATGCAGATATAATACCCACAATGCCTAACGGATGCCATTGCTCCATCATACGGTGATTTGCCCTTTCGCTTTGAATGGTTAAGCCATATAACTGACGTGATAAGCCAACTGCAAAATCACAGATATCAATCATTTCCTGTACTTCTCCTAAACCCTCTTGGTAGGATTTCCCCATTTCGTAGGACACAAGTTTGCCTAAATCAGCTTTTTTTGCTCTTAACTTTTCGCCAAACTGTCTTACATATTCCCCGCGTTTTGGCGCCGGTATTGCTCTCCAAAATAAAAATGCTTCGCTTGCTGCGCCAATCACCTTGTTATAATCTGCTTTTGTTGCAGTTTTAATTTTTCCAATTAACTTTCCATCCACCGGGCTGTGCGACTCAATTACTTCGCCACTCGAGAACCAATTTAAACCGGTGCTGCAACCCTCGTTAACTTCCTTAATTCCTAATGATTTTAAAAAATTTTCCATAGTAAAAATAAGTGTCTAATTTACGATTTATTTGTTTATCAGTGCCTATAATAGTCCCTTAAGTTCTATTAAATCAGAAACTGTTTGATAATCACGATGCTGTATTGGCGTGTACCAAACTGCACGCCATCCGGCACTGATGGCACCCAACACATCATTCTCAAAATTATCGCCAATCATCAAACATTCTTCCGGATTGGCGTTGGTTAATTGTTGAGCGATTTCGAATAACTTCCTATCCGGTTTATTGGTTTGATAATCTTCACTGATAATAATTTGATCGAAGAATGGCGTTAAATTACAATTGTTGAGTTTAATGGTTTGAACTTCTTTAAACCCGTTTGTAATAACGTGTAGCGCATATTTTTCCTTTAAATACATTAATATCTCCAGCGAATTTGGCTTTAGCAACTTGCCCTGAGGAGAATGCGAAATATAGTCCTCACTAAATGCTAATCCCATTTCGTAATTAGAATAATTAAAGGTGTTAAAACTCAATTCAAAACGGTGATTTCTTAAATACTCTTTCGAAATTAACTTGGCAGAATATTGCTGCCAAAGGCCGGCATTAATTTGTTTGTAGTTCTCAAAAAAGGTCTCAAACGAGGTGTTTAAATGATATTCTAATTGATAATTGTTAAATAACAACCGCATGACATTGCTGCTGTTGCCCTCAAAATCCCATAAGGTATCATCTAAGTCAAAAAAAAGGTGTTTTAGCTGGTTAGTAGCCATTTACGTTTATACTTATAGAATTTTATCAAAAATACAATCTTTATAACTAGTTACATTCGTTATCTATTAACAATTAAATTTGCAATTGCATGTTAACACTTTATGTTAAAGAAATAAGAAGCTTTTTAAGTTCACTCATTGGATACATTGCCATTGGCGTTTTTGTTACGTTAATTGGTGTGTTCATGTGGATTATCCCAAGCGAAGGAGGCGGCTCCAACATTCTTGATAATGGTTTTGCCAACATCGATCCTTTGTTTGCTATTGGTCCATGGGTTTATTTATTTTTAATTCCGGCTATTACAATGCGTACATTTTCCGAAGAAAAGAAAACAGGTACCATCGAATTATTACTTACCCGCCCTTTAACTGATTTGCAAATTGTACTGGCAAAATATTTAGCAGGCTTTACATTGGTGATTATTTCTCTTTTACCAACTTTAATTTATTATTACAGCGTTCAAAAACTTAGTGTGAATAAAGAAATTGCCGGAATAGACATTGGTGGCATGTGGGGCTCCTACATTGGCTTACTTTTTTTAGGCGCCGGCTTCGTAGCCATTGGCACCTTTGCCAGTGCCATTGCCGAAAACCAGGTAATTGCTTTTATCATTGCCTTGTTGCTTTGTTTTTTAAGTTACATTGGATTTGATTTTGTAGCTCAAAGCGGTTTTTTTGGCAAGCATGACGCATTTGTTAAATCGCTGGGAATTAACGAGCACTATGTAAGTATGAGCCGCGGCGTGTTAGACACCAGAGACATTGTTTACTTTTTATCAGTTATTGTGGTGTTTAATTTATTTACCAAACTAGTATTAGAGAGCAGAAAATGGTAAAAGCAAAACAACAACTCAACCAAAGTAGTAGTAAACGACGAAACATTTTAGTGTTAATTGTTTTATTAGTCATTGTCATTGTTTTTAATTACGTGAGTTCATTACTATTTAAACGTTTTGATTTAACTACCGAAAAAAGATATACACTAGCTTCAACAACTAAAGATCTTCTAAAGAATATCAATGATGAAGTATATTTAAAAGTTTATCTGCAAGGTAATTTCAATCCGAGTTTTACACGTTTAAGAAATGAAGCGAAAGAACTTTTAGATGAATTCAGAGCCTACTCCAATAATCAATTGCAATACGAATTCATTGTTCCGGGCGAAGGACTCAACGAAACAGAAAAAGCTAATTTAGAAAAGCAGTTGTATGAAAAAGGATTAACCCCTGAGCAAGTGGTTGAAAACAAACAAGAAAAAAAATTAGAAACCCTCATTTGGCCGGGTGCCATAGTAACTTATAAAGGCAAGGAAACTGTTTGGCAGATTTTTAAACGTCAGGTGGGCATTCCGCCTGAAGAGTGCATTAATAACAGCGTGCAGGAACTTGAGTATAGTTTAAGTAATGCCATTCGTAAACTCCAACGCACTAAAGAAAAAGAAGTTACATTTATTGAAGGGCATGGTGAATTAGATACATTACAAAATTACGATTTCGCAAGAGCCTTAAGTGAATATTACGAAGTAAACCGTACGCCCATCATGGGAAAACTGGGAACTTTAAAAGAAAGTGACTGTATCATTATTGCTCAACCTGATAGCGCATTTACCGATAAGGATAAATTCATCATTGATCAATACATCATGAATGGCGGTAAAGTTTTATGGCTGATTGACCCTGTGGACGTGAATCGTGATACACTTTATTTGAAAGGCTACAGCATTGGTCTTCCAAAAAACTTACGTTTGGAAGACATGCTTTTTAAATATGGCGTTAGGTTAAATAATGTGTTGGTTCAGGATTTGCAATGTGCAACCGTTCCAATTAATGTTGGATTTAAAAACGGACAACCAAATTTTAAACAATTTCCTTGGGTTTATAATCCATTAATATTACCTGAGGTTGCACACCCTATTGTGAAAAATCTGGATTTGATTCGCATGGATTATAGCAGCACCATTGATACAATTCGTGCAAAAGATATCAAAAAAACAATCCTTTTAAAAACATCCCGTTACACCAAAACACAGCCAACACCCGCTCGCCTCTCTTTAGCCAGTGTGCAGTATAAACCAAAACCTAAACTGTTTAATAATCCCTACCAGCCGGTTGCTGTTTTATTGGAAGGCAGCTTTAATAGTTTTGTAGAATACCGTTTACCATCTGCTTTGTTAACAGACTCCACTTTTAAATACATTGATAAAGGTAAAGTGACCAAACAAATTGTTGTGGCCAATGGTGATATTGCCCGTAACGATGTGAGCAGAAGCACCGGACAGTTGTTTCCGCTGGGTTATGATAAATACAGCCGCCAAACTTTTGCCAATAAAACGTTTTTGGTTAATTGTGTAAATTATTTGCTGGATGATGATGGCATGTTGCAATTACGCACCCGCGAAGTAAAACTCCGTTTATTGGACAAGAAAAAAATTGATGAGCAGCGCAGCTATTGGCAGCGTTTAAATGTACTTGCGCCATTAATTTTAATCGCGCTTGCAGCATTTATACAATTTTACTGGCGCAAACGTAAATTTGCCCGCTAAACATTATGTTTATGAAAATAGTATCTCTTAAAATTATATGTTTCATTTTATTCATCCCTTTTACAAACCGCATGATGGCACAAACTGCATTACCTGAAAGCATAGTTCAAAAAAATTTAGATTGCTACAACAACCGAGATTTGGAAGGTTTTATGAGTTATTTTGCCGATAGTATTTCTTTAGTTAATTTTTCGGATCAAAAAATAGTTGCAAAAGGTAAAGAAGAAATTAAAGCCCTTTACAAAGGTTTATTTGAAAGCTCTCCAACATTACATTCTACAATTTTAAAGCGCATGGTGCTTGGTAATAAAGTAATAGACCATGAAAGCATTGTTGGGCGCAAAGGATCTGCCGATACACTAGAAATAGTGCTAATTTATGAAGTTGAAGGAGGTAAAATTATAAAAATGACAACGGTGAGGAAGTAAGATTTTTGAAAAAACAATTAGTTAAGTATCATCGCGCTATTACAAACTTCTTATTTATTTCAACTCCATTCTTATTTCCTGCCTTGCCGGCAGGCAGGCTTACTTTTATAAAATAAACTCCATTTGGTAT
>B570J29032_109959684_pt1 | contig 72773 bp, 63 predicted proteins | sample LakMenEpi16Nov12_FD_29032 | JGI IMG/M metagenome (IMG submission 29032) | reverse complement strand
ACCCAAAGGGTGATTTTCTAAATCGGGATAAACCCAACTAATACAATTAGTTCGGCTCATGCTTCGCCTTCTAATGCATAATTTGGGATAAACTTACTCCTCCTCTACTTTCTTCTCTTCATTACCGTAAGCGCCTTTACGCTTTAATTCGCTCAAAAATTTGTCCTTTCTACCTCTAGCATAATCAAATTTGAAGCTTGGGCCTTTTTCAACATCCATTTTTTTGGCTTTGCTTTTCATTTCCTTTAAATCCTTGTTAAAAGCTTCATTACTGCTTTCAACCAATAAAACACCATTAGTATAGGTGAAAAAATACCATGTTAACCCGTCTGGCTCTAAATATATATTAAACACATCTTTATCTTTAGCCCTGCTCTTTTTTATTTCGATAACACTGTTAGGCACATATCTAAAGATTTCCGTTTTTCCAATATTCCCAACACCAATATCGCCACGTGAAATATAAGACTTTGTTTTTGAGTTAAACTCCATTGTAACATTGTTTAAAACTAAAGGCTTCTCTAACTCATCAGGAAACTTTTTGAAATTACCATATAAATTCAATTCAGATAATGCACGGTCACCTCTTTCTTTTCCAAGCAATTCAATTAAACCATGATTAAATAAATCTCCTTCAAAAGGTGTTGGCGTTAAATTCCCCAAATACAACTCAAAATCCTTCGCCATTTTTTTAGTTAAGCCATTGTCAAAAAAGAAATCAAAGATCATCATCAAATTAAATGTAGCACTGTCATTAATAGTGCTGTGAACTGCATTTCCGATACAATTTAATTTAACCTGTCCTAAATCCTTACTGATATTATATTTCCCTTCGGTACTAACAACACAGTTTTGTGTATTTAAACTTACATAATTACCGGGTAAACTCATCTCAGATAACTTTTCCTTATTTGAAATTTCATACATTTGATTTTCCTTATCAAAACTTAAAACCCCATCAGCCTCGATAATATCTTTACTGCTGCGTGCACCTTGCAATGACAAGAAAACAGAAAACACTTTATTAGTGTCCGGATTAAAAAACAAGCCTGTGCCTACAGGAGCTCCATTAATATCAGCAGCCGTTTTACTAATCGGAATCAAAATGTCCTTTGGATTAATTTCGCCACTAAACTTCAAATAAGATTTACCGATTTTATTACATCCATGAACAATTTTGGTTCCACCATCGAAAGTTAAAAACTGTTGCGTAGCTTGTAAATAAACCTTACCGGCAAAACTAAAATAATCGTTGAACTTAAAGTTTGCTTTTTCAGTAATCTCACCTTCGCTAATCGTTTGTCCCGATGTGTCCGGTTTAATAGTTTTAAAATTAATTAAATAGGCTTTATCGTTTTCATCAATGTATTGGTATTCGCCGCTCGCTAAATAACTGCGGCGACCATAAATATTCGTAGTTGCATTTCTAATGTTGTGAAATTTAGTAACTGTATTGGCAAGTATTCCCGATCTGCGTAAGGTATCCATAACTGCATTCTTAAATATCTTAACATCGCCATTGTCCGGAAACACTCTGGCATCAGCTACATCAATAAAAGGTACATTTTTACAATCAATAATGTACTTTCTTAAATTATATTTTGCCCCGGGTGCAAAAAAACGAAGTGAATCTTGTTTTGGATGAACGCTAATAAACTGTGGGCCTTCCAAATCCAAACCACTTTCTGTTGAACCATCTACGTCTAACTTTTTCTGAGTATCGCCTAACTCAATATCTTCAGAATCCATAAACCATTTGAACCGATCCATGTATGCGATATACTGGTTTTTATCAAACTTAACGTAACTTCCCTTACCGTTAGAGATGAATTCCCCTTCACGCTTATCAAAATCTATTTTTGAATTAACATTTACCGTGCTGAAAGTAAAGCCCTCTTCATCAAATGCCTTTAAGTGAAAATTGGATGTATCGCTAAAAAATCGCCGTTTGACAAACAAAATTTTCCGACCGGACAAATCTGCTTTCTCAAAATCTACCTTGCCATTACCGGTTAATTCTTTATTGGTTAAATCATAACGTCCCCTAAAACTTACACGTTCCTTATAGGCTTTAAATGGTGTTCTTGTATTATAGGCCTGCAACACCTCTTTGTATGGCATAAAATGCAGTCTAACCGTATCACCATGAACAACAGGAAACTCAGGAGAATCACCCTCCTTTATATCATAGGTGTTAGCAAACCCATTAGCACTGTCGGGAAAAAATATTAAATCCGGAACAACTGAATGACTGCTACTAAAATCCAGATCACCTCCCCCGCGTAAGCCTTTGTTACTTAATCTAATTTCATTACTGTATTTGGCTTTTCCACCATAAGCATCAAAACCACCCGGAGGTGTTTGTCTGATAAATCCTAAAGAATAATCTTTTTGCAAAGTAAGCGTTTCTTTAAAAGTTGGGAAAATGCCGGCAGAAGAAAAATTTCCTTCAAAGCGTAAAGCCTCATTTCTAAAGTCATCCAAACTATCAATACTGAAAGGATCTAACTTAAAATAGAACTTGTCTCGATTATAAACGCCTTTAAAAATGGTACGTTTATCATAATAGGCATAACTGTCTTTAAAACTTGTGAAACTTGGAAATGTTGGTGCTTTGCCGTAACCACTTTTATTTTTTGGGGCATCTATGCGAAGTTCACCGTTCACATTTTCAATTAAGGTTTGTACTTTTTTAAACGGAATGTTTCCGTTAATGTCCGGTTCAAAGGCTTCCACATAAATCTTAATGGAATCAATTGTCTTCATGCTTATTTTAAAAGCATCATAATCAAAAATATAATCTTTACCTACAAATTCAAATTTACCTGAAGCGACTGTACCACTGAAATCCAGACGCCTGTTCTTTTTCAAAATCATTTCCCCGTTCTTTGGGAAAACAAATACTTTTTGCGTATCACTTAACAATACTGATTTAATACCCTTCACTGTAATGTCATAGTTCATTAAGTTCATTGTGGCGTTATCCTGACCCGGTAATACGGAGTGCAACGTAATGATGTCATAATCATGTTTGTGGCGTCCGTTATCGGCGAACTCAAACAATTTATCTTTAACTGTTATCATGTCCGATTGTGGATCAAAATAAATCAAACCAAAAATAGCCATCTTAAAAACAATAGGTCTTAAATCATTTGCCAACCATTTCATGTATTTGGCCAATTCTATTACCGAAAATTGTTTAGGCTTGTTATTAGTATTATAATAATCAATCACCTTTAACACCGGGCTAACGTTTTCCATACCTTTTAAGGCATCGGCTTTAGCTCGTGTGTAAAAATCCTGAGATTCAAAATAGGCCTCTCCTTGAAAATTAGTTGGTAAAAAATTAAACTTCATTAAGGGCTCATCAATATTCCAAACTAACTGCTCAAAGTGCATATCCATTTTATGGAAAGTATTTGAAAATGGCGTTTTTTGAAGGCCGTCATCACCACGCAAAATAGTTACCGTACGTTTTTCAACCTGATACAAAAAACTTAATCCGGGGTGATAAATCGAATCTTTCTCGAGAAAAAATTTAACTACGCCGGGACTAGCTGCAATTTTATCTTTACTCATGGAGAATGCATTGGCAGAAATTTCTAAAAACCTAACACCATTTCGCCTAAAAACAATTCGAGCAGCATTAGCACCGGTGCCGGAACCAACGAACTTATCCCCTCGCATGCCAAAGCCACCTTCGTAATCCACATCAGGATAAATATTTTTTCGTGTAATACGTTTACTGTATGAATCAAATTGCGGATAGGTAGCTTGACCGTTCTGCGTAATAATTCTATCCGTTAACTTCCCCAGTTCGGGTTTATCAAAATACTGCTTACCCGTAAAAGTTGCGCTGTCACTTGTGTAATTACCGGTTTTACAATCAATGGTGTAGCGCTTTAAGGTGGCATAAACATCATCCGTTAAACCCACACGGGCCCAGTTTACTTTACCGCCTTTACCAACAAATTTACCGGAGGTTGGGTAAAAAACACCGTTGGTTGCCTCAATGGCTATACTGTCGCCGCGCTGGTTAAGTCCAATTAAAGTAATATTTTTAAATACCACTTTTGGGATGCTGTCGTACTCAAAAGCGAAAGAATTTTCGGGACAATAATACATGTAATTAGGCGATTTATAAAAGGCATTTAGTTTGAATAAATTTTCGCTCATTTCAAAAAATTCTTGCACCCCTCTGATGCTTTTACCGGACAACACTTTATCCACACACTTTTGCCAACTCTTAAAATTCTCGATGCTTTGTTTGGATTCAATACAATTAATAAGTGTATTAAAATAACCGTAAAAATAAGGATAGGGCTTCATGCGTTTATTAAGCATGGCATTAGCCGTGGTAATTGAAACTTCTTTGTAATACCCGGCAATCACATTCTCATCCCAAAGTTTTTGAAACTTAAACATGTATTGCGTAGCCTCTGACTTATTAACCGTATTGTCAATAAAATAAGCTCCAAGGTCTTTCACAAATTTTGCAGTATCATTTGCGAACTGGGTAAATTTTTGTGCTTTGGTAAAACCAACTATAAAAATTAAAACAATAACAAGTTTAATGCTGCGCAGCGCCATAATTAAATTTTAATAAAACCAAATATAAGGTTTTGGTTGGAGATTTGGAAAGATAATATTGAAGGTTTCCTCAAACTTAATGAAAGATTTAAACTATAGTTTACTACAATTCATAGCCATACCCAGCTACTTTTAAAAGTACCTTTGTTTTGTATGGCAGTAAATACCAAAATAAAAAAAACATTTTTTTGTCAAAATTGCGGCGCTCAAAGCGATAAATGGCTGGGCAAGTGCAACAGCTGTGGTGAGTGGAACACCATTGTGGAAGAGGTGGTTAAAAAAGAAAGTAAAAACGACCGTTTACAGCTTTTTACAGGCAATAAAAATCCAAATTTAAAAAGTAATCAGCCTGTTTTGCTTCAGGATGTTGGTTTGGTAGAGTACCCGCGTATTCCTGTTCCGGGTAAAGAATTAACACGTGTACTTGGTGGTGGAATTGTGCCGGGTAGTTTGGTTTTATTTGGTGGGGAGCCCGGAATTGGTAAATCAACACTCATGCTTCAATTGGCTTTGCGCTTAAAAAATTTAAAAGTACTTTATGTTAGTGGGGAAGAGAGTGAACAACAAATAAAAATGCGTGCAGAGCGCATTGGCGTAACAACAGAGAGTTGCTTTATTTTACAGGAAACCAATACACAAAATATTTTTCAGCAGATTGTCGAAATTCAACCTCAATTAGTAGTGATTGATTCTATCCAAACCTTGCATACTGGTTATGTGGATAGCAGTCCCGGTAGCGTAAGCCAAGTAAGAGAATGCGCTGCCGAGTTTTTACGTTTTGCAAAAGAAACCAACACGCCTGTTTTTATGATAGGGCACATTACCAAAGAAGGCAGTTTGGCGGGGCCGAAAGTATTGGAGCACATGGTGGATACTGTTTTGCAATTTGAAGGCGATAGAAACCATGTTTACCGTTTGTTGCGAGCCACTAAAAACCGTTTTGGCAGCACCAATGAAATGGGCATCTATGAAATGAATGGGGACGGATTACGTGAGGTTATAAACCCCAGTGAAATTTTAATTACCAATCGGGAGCAAGCCACCAGCGGTGTTGCCATCAGTGCCACCATGGAAGGAAACAGGCCCATGTTAATTGAAACGCAAGCTTTGGTAAGTACGGCGGCATACGGCACGCCACAGCGAAGCAGTACCGGTTTTGATTTGAGAAGGTTATCAATGTTGTTGGCTGTATTAGAAAAGCGTTGTGGATTTAGATTAGGGGCAAAAGATGTGTTTATTAACATGGCAGGCGGCATTCGGGTTGAAGACCCGGGTATTGATTTAGCCTTGGTATGTGCTATTTTAAGCAGTAATGAAGATATTCCCATTCCGCAAAGTATTTGTTTTGCGGGTGAAGTGGGCTTAACGGGCGAAATAAGGCCGGTAAATAGAATTGAACAGCGGATTAGCGAAGCGGAAAAATTAGGATTCGAAAAAATAATTGTGAGCAGTTACAACTTAAAAGGAATTAATGTAAATTCATACAAAATAAAAATACTATCTGCCTCTAAAATGGAGGATGTGTTTAGTTTAATTTTTGGATGATGAAACATTTCATTAGTTTATTTTTTTTATTCTGCACTTCGCTGATTCATGCTGAATCAAAGGTTGATAGTCTTAAAAGGATAATTAACGAATCTAATAACGATTCGCTGAAAATTGAGGTATTAAATCAGTTATCTATTCATTACGAGTTTTCATCAGACCTTGAAAATGCGGCTAAATATCACAACCAACGTGTTTTACTTTTGCAAAAATCACCAAATCCAAAAGGCTTGGGAGACATTTATAATTACATTGGACGACAACATTATTATAAACAAGTGTACGATTCGGCCATATTTTATTTTGAAAAAAGTGCAGGTTATTTTGAAAAAGCCAACTTTAAAAAAGGTATCATTAGTGCTAGAAACAACATTGCCGCTATTTACGGTGAACAAGGTAATTTTAAAAAAAGCATTTTTCAGCACCACAAATTAATCTCGATTAATAGTGGTAAATCATTTGATAAAGTGATGTTAGCATCCTCCTACTCAAATTTAGGATTTTGTTACATGGAAATATCCCGGAATGATAGTGCAATTTATTACCTGACCAAAGCAGCCAAATTGAATAAAGAAAGTAATGCACTTCCAAGTTTAGCCTCAAATTATTATAACTTGGCTGTAATTAATACTAATGCCGGATTATATGATAAAGCGTTGTACTATTTAAATGAAATAGAGTTAAATAACTTACCAGTTAAAAACAACATGGAAAATTTAATTCTTTGTCTAAAATCAACAACATATCGAAATAAAGAAAAATGGGATTCAGTAGCCAAATACATATATATTGCCAAACAGAAATGCATTAGCTCAAATGATAACCTAACATTGCTCTCAGTAATTGGAAATGAGGCAGCATACTTTACTAATCAAAAAAATTATTCCAAGGCAGAAGAATGTTTGATGGAGGGGCTAAAATTGTCTGAAAAAATAGGCTCAGAATCATTTATTGGTAAATACTATATGGAAATCGGAAACCTTTACATGGGTCAAAATAAAAATAAGGCTGCCATCAATTACTTTCAACAAGCTATTAAAATCGAAGTCTTAAACAATGCCACAAAAAACATTATAACTAACCTTAAACACTTAGCAAAAGCTCATTCTAAAATGGGTAATTTTGAAGAAGCTACTTTATTGTTAGACAGCATTGTGAGGTACAGTGAGTCTGTTAATTCAATAGTAAATTTTAAAGCAACCAAAGAATTAGAAGAACAATATTTATCTGAAAAAAAAGATGCCCAAATTAAACTCCAGGAAAAAGACATTGAAGAAAAAAAGAAACAAAACCAACGTCAACAGTATGCTTTGTGGCTTGGCGCTTTGGTAATAGCCATTATGACCTTGTTAGCCTATTTAGCATTTAAAAACTATCAAAAAAGCAAAAAACAAAATTTAATTATTGAGCAACAAAAATCGGTTGTTGAAGAAAAACAAAAAGAAATCATTGCCTCCATCAAATACGCTAAGCGTATTCAGCAAAGTTTATTGCCTACTAAAGCCTATCTTGATAAAAAAATTAAGCCAAATTAATAGCTAAGTAAAAATTAAAAAATACTTTTATAATTTATTAGATCTGCAAATGTTGAAATTCAACATGTGAGTAAAAAAGATGAAAAATAAACTTCCTATACTAATAACTCTTTTTTTCATCAGTTTTACCTCGCTTGGTCAAACCAATGCTACTAACTCTTTGGTTATAGCGTTAAGAAAAAGCAATAGTGATACAGCTAAAGTAAATTTATTGTGTAAAATCTCAGCGGTATACTATTTTCAATCGAACGATTCGTTGGCAAGGATAAATGCTAAAAAGTTCGCCGAAGAGGCATTCATTAAAAGTAAAAAAATAAACTATGAATATGGTTTAGCCAACAGTTATTACCACATGGCTAATGCAGATTACAACTTATTGAAATATGCCGATGCATTAGAGAATTATCATCAGTCGTTATTAAAAGCAGAAAGCCTTCAACTGGATGAATTAAGCGCAAATAATCTAAATAAAATAGGATACATCCATTGTTTTCTAATTAAGAACTATAACAAGTCATTAGAATACTTTCATCGTGCTTTAGCAATACGTGTCAAATTGAATCAACAAAAAACAATTGCAAAAACACTCACAAATATTGCTAATGCACATGCGCTGCAAAAAAACATAGACAGTAGTTTGAATTATCTTATGAAAGCCTACCAGATTGCCAAAGATTTAAACGACTCAACAACTCTTCAAGTTATTACAGGTAATATTGGTGACCAATACATGGCTTTAAAGCAATACCATAAAGCGATCAAATATGTCAATTATTCGAAAAACATAGCCGAATTAAAAAATTCAAAATTAGGCCTGGCATACAGTTTTGATAGGCTTGCAAGAATTTATTACAATTTAAATGAACTTAAGTCGGCCAAAGAATATTCTGAAAACGCATTAACATTGTCACTAAAAAACAAAGAGTCCACAATCAGTTTAAATTCTTACGATAATTTATCCAATGTATACAAGAAGCTTGGAAAGAAAGAAGAAGCTAATCATTATAAATTTGAATTTTTATTATTAAAAGACTCTATTCAGAATTCTGAAAGTAAAAATGCTATTACGCAACAAGAAAATGAACGTGAACTAAAAATTTATGAGTTAAAAAAAGAAAATGAACTTAGGATAACTAAACTACAGAATCAAGAAGATCTAAAAAGAAGTCGAATAATTTTTGTTTCAATTTTATTTATTTTAGTTTTGTTTATTATATTTTTAATTATTGTATTAAATCGTTTGAAGTTTATCAAACAACAAAACCAAACCATTCAAAAGCAAAAGCTAGAGGTTGAATCCAAAAACATAACGATTGAAGAAAAACAAAAGGAAATATTAGATTCTATTAGATACGCTAAACGTATTCAATCAGCTCATTTGCCAAATGTACAGCAAATTAAAAAAATGATGAAAATCAATAATTAGCCCTTCTAACAATTTTTAGGCATTTTGCTGCGTTATTATATTTATTAAACACTAACTTTGAATTATGCGTATTTTGTTGCTTTTTTCAATACTTGGTATTTGCTTAACACTTAAGGCACAAGACGATGATTATGTGAACGATAAAGTGTTAAAATACGACGACTATGTTTATAGACCTAACATCAAAACAGTACAAATTTACGAATCGAATTGGGAGGGCTCGCCTGCCATCATTAACTTAAATTCCAGTGAACAGCTGTATTTAGAATTTGATGATTTAGATGGAGACCAAAAGCAATACAGCATCACCTTTGTTCATTGCAATTACGATTGGACTCCCAGCGACTTAATGATAAGTGAATACCTCAGTGGTTTTTTTGACTTAAACATTATCAATTTTAATTTCTCCGTAAATACCATTCAAAAATTTACACATTATAATATAAAATTCCCTCAACAAAATCTACAATTCACCAAAAGTGGTAACTACCTTGTATATGTATACAAAGACGGCGATAAAAAAGATTTGGTGCTAAGTAGAAGATTTATGGTTTACGATGCCCAAACTACAATTGCGCCAACAGTGAGACAAAGTGCCAATAGAGACGAACAATTTAATAAACAACAAATTGATTTTACCATTTATCCCGGTAATTATAATGTAACCAACCCTTTTGTAGATCTAAAAGTTGTAATTGCACAAAACAATCGTTTTGATAATGCGGTGACTTCGATAAAACCTACTTTTTTAGGCAACAATAATTTTAGTTACTCCTTAGATGCCGCTTCCAACTTTAATGGCGGCAATGAATTCCGACACTTTGATTTAAGAAGTTTACGATTTGTAACAGAAAATGTAAAAGAAATATATAGAGATCAGGAATTTAAAAATCACGCCACTTTAAATCCAGAGCGTAACAGAAAAGTTAGTCCTTATGTTTTTTATAACGACTTGAACGGTGGTTTTCTTATTCGGAATTCTAATGCAATGGGTAGTGTAAACGCGGATACTGATGCTGATTATATTTATGTTGATTTTTTTCTGCCTTATCAAAATCCGGAGTCAAAAGGTAACTTCTATTTAATTGGTAAATTAACTGATTGGCGCATGAATAAAAACAGTAAGATGACCTATAATACTGAACGTTATGGCTATGAATTAAAATTATATTTAAAGCAAGGTTATTACAATTATATGTATGTTTTAAGTAATGATGCTAATTCAAACGGCGATGAAACAGTAGTTGAAGGTAACCACTGGGATACAGAAAACGACTACTACTTTTATGTATATCACCGTAAAATTGGCACTTATTATGATGCTTTAATTGGTTACAAAAAATTTAATTCTCTGAAAAAATAAAATCGTTTAATTTCCCAAAACATCTAGTATTTCCAGCATTTCAGGGTACAACTCGTTGATGTGTTTCACAGCATCCTTAAATGGTGTAAAAGCAGGTTGCTTGTTTATTATTCCAATCATAACTTTACTTTTACCCGAAATCAAGGCTTTAACGGCATGATAGCCCATTAAGCTGGCATTAACCCTTTCCATACAGGTTGGGTTTCCTCCACGCTGAATATGTCCTAAAATACTCACCCTAACATCCAAAGAAGGACACTCTTTTTTTATTGCATCTGCAACTTTAATAGCGCCGCCGGACTCATCGCCTTCGGCCACAATAACAATTCTACTTGATTTACTATTACGCCAACTTTTGATTTTAGAAATCAAAGACTCAAAATCATCCTTTCTTTCAGGAAGCAGCATCGCCTCTGCACCACTACCAATTGCACTTCTAAGTGCTATCAATCCAGCATCTCTGCCCATGACTTCCACAACGAATAAACGATCATGACTCTCGGCAGTATCTCTAATTTTATCAACTGCGTCAACAACCGTATTAATGGCCGTATCATATCCAATTGTAAAATCTGTTCCTACTAAATCATTATCAATGGTGCCGGGACAGCCAACTAACTGAATAGGACATAATTCACTTAAAGCTAAGGCCCCTTTAAAACTACCGTCACCACCAATAACAACAAAACCATCTAACTGATGTTTTTTAATGGTGTTAATGGCCATGTAAATGCCTTCCTTGGTCATAAACCTCGGGCTCCTTGCTGTTTTTAAAATCGTTCCGCCTCTATGAATGATATTTGATACTTTATCCGTTGTTAGTTCAACATGTTGATCGTCAATTAAACCATCGTAGCCCCTATAAAATCCTACAACTTGTATATCAGTTGCCAAACATGTTCTAACCACAGCTCTAATGCATGCATTCATTCCAGGAGAATCTCCTCCGGAAGTAATGATACCTATCTTTTTTATTGTTGCCTTTTCCATTATTAATTCTTAAGGTGAAACTATTATTTTATTTGAGGTAATTACTTAATTGAAAGTTTTTGAATTAACATAAAGCTTAACTTCAATTAAACTTTAAAAATGCTTTTACCTATTCAATAGTAAGAATTTTTTTACATCATGTATAGATTATTTGTTAAGCAATTTTAAAAATGTTTTACTAAATTTAGTCTTTAAATTGTTTTCCCTTAAAATGGACTTCTCAAAATACAACTATACTGTAACAGAGCGTTTTATACGTTACGCTAAAATTGACACACAAAGTGATCCAACTACTAATACCTGCCCAAGTACTGAAAAGCAAAAAAACCTTGGCAATCTTTTAGTTAAAGAGTTAAAAGAAATGGGTATTGTTGATGCAGAGCTCGATGCGCACGGTTATGTATACGCAACTTTAAATTCCAATAGTACAAAAACAATTCCAACAATTTGTTTTTGTAGTCACATGGATACTTCACCTGACTGTAGTGGCGCAAATGTTAATCCCATTATCCATAAAAACTATAATGGACAAGACATTGTTTTGCCAAACGACACAACACAAATTATCAAGGCCGCAGATCATCCGGCTTTATTGGAACAATTGGGGAATGACATCATCACGGCTGATGGCACCACCCTTTTAGGTGCAGATAATAAAGCAGGTGTTGCAGAAATAATGGATGCAATACACTATCTTTTAAATAATCCACAAATTAAACATGGTGATATTAAAGTTTTGTTTACGCCTGATGAAGAAATTGGAAGAGGAACTGACAAAATTAATCTACAAAAACTAAATGCAAAATATGCCTACACCATGGATGGAGAAACATTGGGACATATTGAAAACGAAACATTTAGCGCTGATGCTGTAACTATTACGATTAAAGGTTTTCCAACGCATCCCGGGTTCGCAAAAAACAAAATGCAACACGCAATAAAAATTGCGGCAGAAATTATACAGCAGCTTCCTAAAAATAAAACACCTGAGACAACAGAAAAAAAAGAGCCATTCATCCATCCAACTTCTATTAACGGTGGTTTAGAGCGAATAGAAATTAAATTTATCATTCGTGCATTTGATACAACTACCTTGCTCGAATTGGAAGAAGAATTAAGATTAATTGTAATAGATGCATTAAAAAATTATGATAAATGTTCTTACGAATTTAATGTAACTGAGCAATATAGAAACATGAAAGATGTGTTGGATAACTGTCCGCATGTTGTTGATTATGCTATTGAAGCCGTTAAACGAAGTGGGATAAAGCCTGTTCTCTCAAGTATCAGGGGCGGTACAGATGGATCTCGTTTGTCATTTATGGGTCTTCCGTGTCCGAATATTTTTGCAGGCGAACATGCTTTCCATAGCAAACAAGAATGGGTAAGCGTGCACGATATGCAGAAAGCAGTTGAAACTATTGTACATCTAGTTAGTATTTGGGAAGAAAACGCAGCATGAGTTTTACAGAATTAAATATTTCCAAACAACTTCTAAATGCCCTAAATGATTTGGGTATAACAAGCCCAACTCCAATTCAATCGGCTGCTTTCTCTGTAATTATGAGTGGGACTGATTCAGTTGGAATAGCGCAAACAGGAACAGGTAAAACATTTGCATATCTGCTGCCAAGTTTAAGACAGTTAACCTACTCTGAACAAAAAGCACCTCGCATAATTATCATCGTTCCTACCAGAGAACTAGTTGTACAAGTTAGTCAAGAATGCGAAAAACTTTGCAAATATCAAAGCGTTAGAATTGGCGGAATATATGGTGGCGCTAATATAAATACGCAGAGACAACTTCTATTTAATGGGCTAGATATATTAGTTGCAACACCCGGAAGGCTATTAGACATGATACTAGACAAAGCCTTAATAGTATCATCACTGCAAAAATTAATTATTGACGAAGTGGATGAAATGCTGAGTCTCGGGTTTCGTCCACAATTAACAAGGGTTTTAGAATTGCTTCCGGTCAAAAGACAAACCATATTGTTCTCAGCTACCTTAACTGAAGAAATAGAAAGCATCATTAATTCGTTTTTTAAATCCCCCAAGTTTATAGAAGTTAACAGGCGCGGTAGTCCAATTGATAGAATTACTCAGGAAGTTTATTTTACTCTGAACTTTTATACAAAAGTAAATTTATTGGAACACCTTTTATTAAACAATACTCAAATACAAAAATGCATTGTGTTTTGTAAAGATAAACTAATGGCTGATGAAGTTTATAAAGAATTGTCTCCGGTTTTTAATGAGAAAATTGGTATCATACATTCAAATAAATCACAGCCTCAGCGTTTTGAAGCGATTATAAATTTTGAGAAAGGAGTTCATCGAATTTTAATAGCAACAGATGTTATTTCACGTGGTTTAGATTTGGCAGAAGTAACTCATGTGTTTAATTTCGACACACCACAGGTCCCTGAAGATTATATTCATCGAATTGGTAGAACCGGCCGAGCCGATAAAAGCGGAAATAGTATAACATTCGTCAATCCACAGGAAAAAGCGGCATTAAAGGCTATTGAAACATTAATGAAAAAGAAAGTTTCAATATTGGAATTTCCTAATGAGGTTGAAATTAGCGATGCATTAGCGAAATGGGAAAAAAAGGCCAAGCCGGATAAGAATTTAAAAAAGATTCCTAAGGTTGAAATTAAAACAGGAGCCTTTCACGAGAAAAAAGCTAAAAACAAAAAAATTCAGTTGGGCGGCAAACGTAAACAAGAATCTTTAAGGCGTAAAAGAGAAATTCAACGAAAAAAAAGAGGCATTTAACATGGTAAAAACAATTAATAAACTGGAAAACATTCTATTTCTTGACATCGAAACCATCCCGTCAACTTATCAATATAAAGATTTAGATGACGCAACCAAAGAACTTTGGGATAAAAAATGGGCTTATTCTAAGGATCAAACAGCAGAACAACATTACGCTAAAGCAGGAATTTATGCAGAGTTTGCCCGAGTTTTAGTTATTGGTTTAGGTTTTTATCATAACGGAACATTCAGAGTTAAAGCAATTTCAAACCCTAACGAAAAAAGGCTTTTAGAAGAATTCTCTGAATTGCTTGAAAAACATTTCAACACACCTAATCATTTGTTATGCGCCCATAATGGCAAAGAGTTCGATTTTCCATTTTTATGCCGTAGATTTTTAATTAATAATTTACCATTGCCTAAAATTCTGCAACTACAGGGATTAAAACCATGGGAAGTTAAGCACATTGATACAATGGACTTATGGAAATTTGGTGACATTAAAAATTTTAGTTCTTTAAATTTATTGGCACATGTATTCGGTATTCCCTCTCCAAAAGATGATATAGATGGTAGCATGGTTGCAAAAACTTATTATGAGGATAAACAACTTGAAAAAATAGTAACTTACTGTAAAAAAGATGTTATTACTTTAGCGCGTGTTTACCAGCGTTTCATTGGAAGCGGTAATTTAAACGAAGAAGATATTACGTTTGTAGATGAATAATATGAAAGAGAAGCATCAAAATAACGTGGCCATTATTGGCAGCGGCAGCTGGGCAACTGCGCTAGCCAAGCTCTTGCTTAACAATTGCTCAAACATAAATTGGTACATACGAAATCAAAACGATATTGATTATTTTAAATCGCACCATACAAACCCTAAATACTTAAGCTCCGTAAAATTTGATTTGTCCAAAATTACATTTTATAATACTATAAGCGATTGCATTCTAAATGCTGACTTTGTAATTCTGGCTATCCCATCGGCGTTTGTGCATGATGAGTTACTTCAGTGTCCTTCTGACTTATTAAACACTAAAATTATTTTTTCTGCCATTAAAGGAATTGTGCCTCAACACAATTTAATTGTAGGAGATTATCTAAATAAAATACATCAAGTTCCAATCCAACAGATTGGTGTTATTACAGGGCCTTGTCATGCTGAGGAAGTGGCCTTAGAAAAACTTAGTTATTTAACAATAGCCTCACAAAGCAATCAATCAGCTGAAACTATAAGTAAATTAATTCATTGCGATTACTTGTATACAACAACCAGCGATGATATTTATGGCACAGAATATAGTGCAGTGCTTAAAAATGTGATTGCTGTAGCTGGTGGTATTTGTCACGGACTTGGTTATGGAGATAATTTTTTGGCAGTATTGGTAAGTAACGCAATCCAAGAAATTGAGCGGTTTGTATACAAAGTACATCCTATTACAAGAGATATTAATGACTCTGCCTATTTAGGTGATTTATTGGTTACTGCCTATTCTCAGTTTAGTAGAAACCGGATGTTTGGAACAATGCTTGGTAAAGGTTATGGTGTAAAGCAAGCTCAGTTAGAGATGAACATGATAGCTGAGGGTTATTACGCCGTAAAATGTGTTCATGAATTAAATGTTACTTATAAAGTAAATATGCCTATTACGAATGCAGTATATAACATTATATATAAAAACCAACCGGCCAAAGAACAAATGCTTGAACTATCCAAAAAATTAGCCTAATTATCTTGAAGACACTAGCGCATTTTATTTCCTTTCTTTTTCATCCTTGTTTTATTCCAACATATGCAACAGCAATCATGTTTTACGGTTTAAATAATTCTGTTTATGAATTACTCACTCCAAGCGAAACAAAATGGAGAATGACACTTTTAGTGTTTTTATTTACAGGTGCATTCCCTAGCATGAGTATACTTGGTCTTTTACTTTACAGAAAAGTGAGCAATATCTATTTATCTGAACAAAGTGAAAGGTTCCTCCCCTATTTGGCAGGAGCACTTTTTTACCTGTTCTTTTTCTATTTTTTATCAGACGTTCAAATTTGGGATAGCTTAAAACTATTTATTTTATCAAGCGGACTTACAATTGTAGTTGCATTATTAATTAATTACCGCATTAAAGTGAGCGCACATGCATTGGCAATAGGCGGATTACTTGGTTTTATTTTAGGAATTTCTCATTTAATTAAACTTGATGTAACCTTTGTTTATGTAGCAATAATAATTACTGCCGGATTAATTGGCTGGGCAAGATTATTTTTAAATGCTCATCAACCAAAAGAAGTTTATTTGGGTTTTTTTGTAGGTGTTCTTATACAAATTAGTTTGTTTTTCATCTTTCAAAAATCCACCTTTGCATAAATAAATAATTTGTGAATTTAGTTACCGGCGGTACAGGCATATTAGGCGCCAATTTAATTTGGGAACTTGTTTTGCAAAACAAACCGGTAATTGCAGCAAAACAATATACCAGCAGTTTAAACAACATCAAAGAACTCTTTCGAATAAATAATAATACTGAACACGAAAATTATTTCAATAAAATTACTTGGATAGATTTAGATTTATTTGATATTCACGAAATAGAAGAAACATTAATAAAATATAAAATAACCACTGTTTATCATTGTGCCGGATTGGTATCTTTCTCTGACAAGGATAAAGAAAAGTTATTTAAAGTCAACGAATATGCAACTGCAAATCTTGTAGATGCATGTTTAGCCTTTCCATCAATCCATTTATGTCATGTGAGTTCTATTGCAACAATTAATAACTCAGACTATCAATCAACATTAGATGAGTCTGTTTTCTGGAAAACCTCAGGACACGAAAGCTTTTATGCTATTAGTAAATATAATGGAGAAAGGCAAGTTTGGAGAGGAATTGAGGAAGGTTTAAGCGCTGTAATTGTTAACCCGGGAGTAATTTTAAGCCTGGGATTTAATTTACATGGCAGTAACAAGATATTTGAATTGAGTGAAAAAGGTAGTGCATATTACCCAACTGGTTTTAGCGCATATGTTGCAGCTTCGGATGTTGCGCAATGCATGATAAAATTAATAGAATTAAAGGTAAGCGGGCAACGCTATATTATATGTGAAAACAATTACTCGCATAAAGACATCATCCATACCGTGCAACATCAAATAAATAAACCCCTTTCAACCAAAGAAGCTAACTTTACTCACCTTTATTTATTGTATTTGACAAGCAAATTTCTAAACTTTTTTAGATTTCGTGCAATTAGCTTCTCCAAAGCTTCTATTTTTTCATTGCTAAACCGCCAAAACTACAGCAACGCCAGGGTTATTAAAGAAACCGGACATATTTTTAAACCTGTTAAAAATCTAATATTAGAGTTTTACGGTAATGTTTCGACTAAAAGGCTAAAAAATTAGCTATTACTTGATTTTTCGTCTATTATTTTCTACTTTTATCGATTATTATTTTTTTTTAATAAGTAAAATACATAATTTAGTCTATTATTTTAACAAATTAATATGCACATTGCCATAGCAGGAAATATAGGATCAGGAAAAACAACGCTCACTTCACTACTAGCTAAACATTACAAATGGCATGCACATTATGAGGATGCAGACGATAATCCCTACTTGAATGATTTTTATGAAGATATGCAACGTTGGTCCTTTAACTTGCAAGTGTATTTTTTAAATAATCGTTTTGGACAAATTTTAAACATACGCAAGGGTAAACACACCGTTGTGCAAGACAGAACCATATACGAAGATGCTTTTATATTTGCTCCTAACTTGCATGCTATGGGGCTCATGACCACTCGTGATTACGACAATTACTTTAATTTGTTTAAGTTGATGGATGGCTTGGTAAAAGCGCCTGATTTAATAATTTACCTGCGAGCCAGCGTTCCAACCTTGGTTAAACAAATTCAAAAACGCGGTAGAGATTACGAGAACAGCATTCGATTGGATTATCTTAAACGATTAAACGAACGCTATGAAGCATGGAGTTCTTCATATGAAGGTAAGATGTTAGTAATAGATGTTGATGATGTGAATTTTAGTGAAAGTAAGGAGGATTTAGGAAAAGTAATTAGATTAATTGACGGAGAATTAAACGGATTATTCAAATAAACTTGAGCAACCAATCAAATACAATTGACCAGTTTTTTGACAAACAATTTGAGCAAGAATTGTCTAATGCGGGCTCAAATGTGCTTGTAGCCTACGATGGTGTCTTAAATTCAGAAACAATCTCTAAACTTGAAGCTGAAATAGAAGGTAAAATACTTGATAAGAATTTACCCAAATCCGTTGTTAGAAAAGTATTTTTCATCTGTGTGGAAACACTACAAAATATGTTGTTACATGGCTTTAAAGATGAAAACGGAGCCCAACACAATTACATTGTTCTTTCTATTAGCCCTACCCACTTAGTGCTCAATACGGCTAATCTGGTTGGTAACTCTGTTGTGCCTAAATTAACTAACGATATTAACACTATTAATTCTTTTGATGATCCGGCTAAACTAAAAGAATATTATTTGGAACACCTTGAAAATAATGAATTAAGTGATAAAGGCGGAGCCGGACTTGGTTTTATTACGATTGCCATGAAAAGCGGCAATAAGTTAGGTGCAAATTTCAATTCACTTAATGATAAGTTTAGCCACTTTGCGCTTGAAGCAAAAATTAACATTGAATAACACAAGCATTTTTAATGCATATATTAGTTATTTCTTCTTGGTATCCCAATAAATCAAGGCCAACTCATGGTATTTTTAATAAAGACTTCGTAAAAGCAGCATCTTTGCATCACAAAGTTTCGGTTATACATGTATGCTCCAATCAAAAGCATAATGCACACGCCATTGAAATTGATGAATTTACCGAAGACAACGTTTATCACTATGTAACATATTATAAAAAAATTAGTACGCCAAGCATTTTTGGAAAATTTCTAAAACTAAGAACAACAAACAATTTATATCATAATGCTTTTCAAAAAGTAGTTCAAAAATTTGGTATGCCGGATATCATACATTTAAATGTTGTTCTGCCGGCAGGTATTGGCGCTTACAAACTATCAAAAAATTATCAAATACCACTTGTAGTTAATGAGTGTTGGACAGGGTACATGCCAGAAGATGGAAATTATAAGGGTTTTATAAATAAGTACTTTACAAAAAAAATACTTAAACACGCCAAAGTAGTGATGCCTGTTTCGGAAGATTTAAAACAGCACATGATTCAACATCAATTAAATTGTAACTACCAGATTGTGCCAAACATTATTCACTTTGAGTATCAACCTGCATTAGTTAAAGAAGCAACATCAAAATCTTTACTCCACATTTCAACGCTGGATAATCAACAAAAAAATATTGAAGGCATATTAAGGGCATTCGCCATTGCACGCAACACAGAAAAAGAACTTTTTTTAACCATCGTAGGAGCTAATCCAAACGCGTTTCTCCTAAAGCTTGTTGAAAGTCTTCAGCTTTCGTCTGCGGTTCAATTCCTTGGCATTATTGATAAAAATGAACTATCGCTACAATATCAAACTTGTATTGGATTAGTTATGTTTAGTAATTATGAATCATTTGGACTAGTTCTTGCCGAATGCATTGCACATGGCAAGCCTGTTATAACTAGTATATGTGGCGGCATCACAAATAATATAAGTGATAAGTTTGGATACACTGTTAAACCAAAAGATGCAGTTGCTTTGACAAGTGCCATACTGAAGCTCTCTAAAAATCCTTGGCTAATTTCCGAAAAAGAAATAAAAGACTTTTTAGGCGATTATTCGCTTGAAAAAGTTGCACAAAAATTAGACGAGATTTACAAAGCAACCTCATTCGGTAGTTTCAATAAATAACTATTAAACACATTTTGTTAAAATTTGGGTGATTAAATATTAATTGATAACTTTGCATTTGGTGATAAATAATAAATACATAAAATTAGCTTCCAATATTTTATTACTTGTAGTTGCATTATGGACCGCAACACCTAAATCTTATATCCATGAATTATTAGATCATCATCATGCTTGTGCAGTTCAGCAAGATCAAACAGAGCTGAATGAATCTCATGCTAACGACGATTGTGAGTTTAATAAATATAATTCACCCGTTAACTTTAATTCTTTTTCATTTCCTTATACTGCTGAATTTTCTTTTGCGCAAAAATTCGAATTTAATGATTACATAAATGATTATCACTTTTTAAGAAGTAATATCATTTATCAATTGAGGGCGCCCCCTGCAACTGCCTAAAGGCAGAACCATTTCTTACTTTTTTTCCAGGTACATCTGCCAAATTCTTTTGGTATTAATCTAATCTAAGTTTTATTAAAAAAATTTACAAAATAATCATTCTAATGGTTGTCGTTCAAATTGCTAAAAGTCAAAACTGCAATTTTGTATTCAAAGGCTGTATAAACGATGCTTTAAACAGTGAGCATCTGGACTTTGCCAGTTTAACTATCCTTGAATTAAACAAAAGCACTGAAACCGATGAACACGGCGAGTTTGAATTTGATGGAATATGTGCCGGAAGCTACCGGTTAAAAGTAAAACATATTGGATGCAAAGACACTGTGTTTAGTTTTAAAGTACCTTCCACTAAAAGAGTAGTTTTTAAAATCCCCCATAGCGAAATTAATCTTGGAGAAATAGATGTAATGGACAAACGCATAGAAATGAAATCTACTCAAACTGAAAACAAATTAACCAATGAGGAATTAGAAAAAGGGAAAGGACAAAACCTAGGAGATATTTTAAAAAATGTAAGCGGAATGACAACACTTAATTCAGGCGGTACAATTAATAAACCAATGCTCCACGGCATGCAAGGTTATCGTCTGTTGATTGTAAACAATGGTGTCCGTCAAGAAGGCCAAAATTGGGGTAACGAACATGCTCCGGAAATTGACCCATTTATCGCTAAGCGCATATCGGTTATAAAAGGTGCAAATGCCATACGCTACGGTAGCGACGCAATAGCAGGCGTTGTGTTAGTTGAAGCAAATGAACTGCCTGATACTATTGGAACAATTGGAGAAGTTAATTTGGTTGGATTAAGTAATGGTCGTACAGGCGCAGCCAATGCCATGTTTGAAGGAAATTTTGAAAAAATAAAAGGTTTTTCCTGGCGTATTCAAGGTTCATTAAAACAAGGCGGCAACATCAAAACGCCAAACTATTATTTAACAAACACAGGTATTAATGAATATAACTATAGTTATGGTTTAGGATATCATCGCAAAAAATGGGGTATTGAAGTGTATTATTCTCAATTTAATACAGAAATAGGTATTTTCAGAGGGGCACATATTGGAAATTTAACCGATCTCCAAAATGCCATAGAACGAGGAAAACCTGCTGATAGCAATGCGGTCTTTAGTTATAAAATTGATCGTCCCAATCAAAAAGTTGCACACGAATTAATAAAAGGTTTAGCACATTATCACTTAGCATCAAAATGGCGCGCAAAATTACAATACGCTTGGCAATATAATGCAAGAAAAGAATTTGACTTACGGCGATTAACCAATGAGGAGCGAACCACCGGCATTATTTACCCGGACTTGGATTTGTACATTACCTCACAAACAGGAGACTTTGTGCTTGAACACGACAACATTAATAGTTTGCGAGGCCAATTTGGCTTAAGTGGCATGTATCAGGAAAATGTGTATCAGGGGCGTTTTTTTGTGCCTAATTTCATTAATAAAACTATAGGTGCTTTTGCAACAGAGCGTTTGGTTAAACCCCATCATGAATTTGAAGCAGGTTTAAGGTACGATTATAAAAACTTGCAATCGTTTTTCTATAATCTCAATAACGTTTGGTCCAATGAATTACTTCAATTTAGTAATTTAACATACAATACAGGCTACATATACAAGCCAAATCAAAAATTTAATCTTTTTGTAAATGCAGGCAGTGCTTGGAGAGCGCCTGCCCCTAACGAACTTTATAGTAATGGCATTCATCAAGGCTTAGCTTCAATTGAAGTTGGCAATAACCAATTAAAAACAGAAAAATGTCTGAACATCACTTCTACAGCAATTCTAAGACTTAAACGACTTAACATGGAGGTAAGTGTGTATACAAATGAATTCAAAAACTTTACATTCTTAAACCCCGGAAAAGAATACCAATTAACAGTACGAGGTGCGTTTCCGGTTTTTTACCACACACAAGCTAACGCTAACATAAGTGGGCTTGATTTAAAATCTGAAATTAATATTTCAAAATACTTCTCAACTAGTTTAAAAGCCATGTTTGTAAGAGGTTGGAACCGAAGTATCAATGACTATTTGATGTGGATGCCTTCTGATAGAGGAGAATTAACCCTTAATATTTCCCTACCTGAAAGCAAATTCTTAAAGAAGTCTAAATTTATTATACAAAATCAGTACGTCACCAAACAATGGCGTGTGCCTACAAACACAGATTTTGCATCTCCGCCAAACGCTTATTATTTACTCGGCCTTGAAATTGCATCAAATGTGACTTTTCAAAAACAAGAAATAAAGCTTTCTTTTTCAACAACAAATTTACTAAACCAACAATACCGTGAGTTTCTTGATCGCTTCAGATATTTTGCAGATGCAGCAGGAACCTCTTACAATTTAAGAATATCTATCCCTTTCATAATACATCAAAAAAACAATCAAAAATGAAATCAATAATCAATAAACTAAAAACAATTGTGACACTGAGCACAATAGTTCTTGTTAGTTGTAAAAAAGACAAGGACTTAAGTCCTTTACCTGCTCCAGTTAACAACCCTCCTGAGTTAATAACGAGCGTGCACTTAACATTCACTGATTCCAGCAACACAACTTTAGTGAAGGTATTTAAATTCAGAGATCCGGACGGCGATGCAGGCAACCCACCGGTTCAAAAAGACACTATTAAATTGTCAGCAAACAAAACATACAGTTTAGCGATAACATTTTGGGATGAAACTAAAACACCTAATGTTGATGTGACTCCTGAAATTAATGAAGAGGCTAAGGACCACCAAGTATTTTTTAACTTCAGCGGGTTAACCATCAACCAATTTTATCTAGATAAAGATGCCAACAATAATCCACTTGGTTTATTAAATAAATGGCGCACAAAAAATAACGGTACCGGTGCGGTTAACGTTGTTTTAATGCACCAGGTTGATGTAAAAAATGGCTCCCAATCCTCCGGCGAAACAGATGCCAGTGTAAACTTTCCAATCTTAATACAATAAATATGAAGAATACAATTAAACTTTTAAGCATCGCTATTTTAATAATAACATTTGCGTGCAGTAAAACAAAACGTTACAGTAAAAAATTAGATGACAATAAATGGGAAGTAAAGACATTAACCGTTGATGGAGTTAGTGATGCAAACTTACCTGAACTTAAATTTAATGAAAGCGATATATACGATAAAGCATCAAAAGGTTGGTGGTATTGGGGCGAAGAAGGGCACGCTGAAATAGCCTGGCAAATCAGAGACAAAGGAAAAACCTTTGAGTTCAGTAATCAGGCAGATCACGTTCACGGCTTCGAAGATGTAAAAGCATCCGAACAAGCCATCAATTATTCAGGCGTCTATAAGATTATAAAGCTAACCCGAAATTCTTTTGAGATAGAAAGCAATGAAACCTACGGAAATAAAGGCAAAAAAGTGATTATAAAAATGGAACGAAAAAAATAAAACAACCAAAATATAAACCCAAAAAACAAAACAAAATGAAAAAACAAATCAAAATTGCAGCCGTTGCTGCAGCAGTAGTTTTAAGTTTAAGCTCATGTAAAAAAACTTATGAATGTCATTGTGATAAAGTTGGTGGTGGCGATGAGCATTTTGATATCAAGGCAAAAGAAGCCGACGCAGAGACAGAATGTAAAGCAAAACAAACTGCATCTCCTACTGTATATTCTAAATGTATGCTTGAGTAATTCTTAAGAATTTAAAAACTTAAGCCCTCCAATTCATCGGGCCATAGACTGCTTAAGCAGCGCCTAGATGAAACTAAAAAGTAATTTTTTCGTGTGTGTAAAATATCGGAGGGCTTTACTTAAAAAATCCTACATAATTTTTAAATTATTTTTCATGTGTGTGTAAGCATGGTAGGATTTTTTTATTGCCCAAAAACTGACAACACTTTAAAATTAAACAAAAAATGAACATTAACAAAAAACTACCTGTTACGGTACTCTCCGGGTTCTTAGGAGCAGGTAAAACCACCTTATTAAATCATATTTTACATAATAAACAAGGATTAAAAGTTGCTCTTATTGTAAATGATATGAGTGAAATAAACGTTGATGCGAGATTAGTTGAAAACGAAAACGTTCTTTCAAGAACAGAAGAAAAATTAGTTGAAATGAGCAATGGTTGCATTTGTTGTACTTTGCGAGAGGACTTAATGATTGAGGTAGAACGATTAGCTAAAGAAAATCGATTTGATTATCTAATTATTGAAAGTACTGGTATTAGCGAACCCATACCGGTTGCACAAACCTTTACTTTTATAGACGAAGAAAAAAGTATTGACTTAAGTCAGTTTAGTTATATTGATACCATGGTAACCGTTGTTGATGCTTACAATTTCTATAAAGATTTTGGAAGCGCAGACACCCTAACGGATAGAAACCTAACTAACATGGATGGAGATCACAGAAATATTGTAAACCTTTTAACCGACCAAATAGAATTTGCCAATGTGATCATTCTGAATAAAACGGATTTAGTTGCGAAGCAAGACCTCGCCATACTTAAAGCAGCTTTAACCCGTTTAAACCCCGGTGCTAAAATCCTCGAAAGCACTTTCGGTAAAATTAATCCAAAAGAAATTCTTAACACCAAGTTGTTTAATTACGAAGAAGCTGAAAGTAGTGCCGGTTGGATTAAGGAATTAGAGGGTGGCGTGCATAAACCTGAAACGGAAGAATATGGCATAACCTCCTTTATTTTTAGAAGTCAAAAACCATTTCACCCGGAAAGATTTTGGAACTACATTAATGAAAAATTTGCGCATGGTATTATTAGAAGTAAAGGCTTGTTTTGGATCGCATCACGACCCGAACAAGCTATTAACTGGAGTCAGGCCGGAGGAAGTTTAAGAGCCGAAGGAGCCGGCGTTTGGTGGAGCAGTATGCCAATGAGTGAGCGATTGAAATACGCCTCCTTTGTAAACAATAGAGAAAGTATAGAAAAAAAATGGACAAAAGACTTTGGTGATAGGATGAACGAATTGGTATTTATAGGCCAAGATTTGAATAAGGATGAAATACTTTCAGACCTAGAAAGTTGTTTGTGCAATGATGAAGAAATTATTCAACTAAAGCATCAGAAATTCAGTGGAACTGACAATTGGCCGGTAGAAAGAGCCGTTAAGGAAAAAGATTTAGTAGGCATTTAATTTATTCTAACAAACGTGTTTAAGTATATCTGCATCATTTTGTCTGTAATTATTCTTTCACACAAAGAAAACGCACATCCACTTAAACTAAGTGCCACACTCATCTCCTACAACCAACATAATGGAAGTGTTTATATCGAAACTAAATTCTTTTGTGATGACTTTGCTTTTAGCATAAACAAAATACGACAAACACCTATAAACCTTGATAATCTCTCTAAAGAAGATTTAAACTCAATCAACACATACTATAATAATGACTTTGTTTTAAAGATTAATGAAAAACCAATTCGCTTTGAGGTAGAAAAAACGGAACTAATTACAGATTTCAATGTCATCGTATTAAAGTTTAAATTACTTAAACTCAACTTAAAATTAAAAGACAAGTTATTCATTAAAAACACGTTAATGTTAAAAGAATTCAACCTTACGCAAATAAATCGCGTTACGCTGAGAGTGCCGCCCTATATTAATGAAGAAAATTTAGAATTTAGTTACGATATCCCATCTAACACGTATTCATACAATGAGTAATACATTTATTTCATTCTTTAATAATGGTTGGAAACATATTGTTGACTTGGAGGCTTATGATCATTTGTTATTTGTAATGACACTTTGTGCCGCTTTCACCATCAAAGAAATAAAAAGCATACTTATCATTGTAACTGCGTTTACAATTGGTCATTGTTTAACACTCATATTATGCGCTTTTAACCTTATACCAACAGATCCTAAGATAATTGACAAAATAATTCCGCTAACAATTATGTTAACTTCTATTAGTAATGTTTATACTTACAATTCGAGAAACAAAAAGTTAAAGTTAAAATATTTCATTGCATTGATTTTTGGATTAATCCATGGACTGGCGTTTGCGGGGAATTTTACAGCCATGATGTTTGATACCAATATTATATTACCTTTATTTTCCTTTAACCTTGGTATTGAAATTGGTCAGATATTTATCGTCTCAATTTTTATTCTAATACTATTTATTTACACTAAATACATCAAAGGCAACCACCTAACTTGGAACACATTTATTTCAGGAGCCGGCTTTGGCATTGCCGGCACGATATTTCTAAATTCATTTACACAATAAAATGATTAATACCTTTATTATAACAGGATTTTTAGGCGCCGGAAAAACAACGTTCCTAAATTTTTTATTAAAACAACATGCTTCACAATCTAACATTGTAATTGAAAATGAATTCGGTAAAGCTAACATCGATTCGTTATTAATTGACGAAAAAATTGACCAAATTGTTGAATTAACAAGCGGTTGCATTTGTTGCTCGTTAAACAATGAACTTGTTGATTCATTAGCCAAACTAAACAAATTGGCTAAAAAACCAGATAATTTATTTATTGAAACAACGGGCATTGCAGATGCCGGCAACATTATTTCAATTCTAAAAAGTCCATTATTTGAGGAAAAATTTAAATTAATTAATGTGATCTGCATTGTGGATGCAGAGACTATAGAAGATCGGTTAGTTGACACATTAGAAGCCGGCAAACAAATTGCAGTATCTAACCTCATTTTAATTAATAAAACCAATTTGGTTAACAAAGACTATCTGAAAAAATTAGTGCCACTGATCAAAAATGTTAACCCATTTGCAAAGGTGTTTGAAAGCGCAGATGGCTCAGTGGACTTTAAACAAATTGAAACAATGAACCTTTATTCAGACCATCATTTGCCTGAATTAACCACAACTCCTGTTACTGAACACAAAATAAACACGGTCATGTTTAAAACAACAGAAAAATTCGACTTAAAAAAACTTGACTATGCCCTAACAGTTAATTTTATGTTGTATCCACATCAATTATTCAGACTTAAAGGATTTATTGCATCAAATCAAGACCAGAAAATTTATTGTGTTCAATCTGCAGGCAGCAATATAACATATAATGTAGCCTCAAACAATCCAAATATTAATAAAAATGAATCGATTTTAATTTTTATTGGCAGAGGTTTAAAAACGGAGACCATTAACCGAATATTAAATCCTACCTTAATTATAAAAGAAATGGCTTAATTGTATGAATAGTAGCATAGCCATATTTAGCTCGTTTTTTCTTGGTGCGCTGCATGCTTTTGAACCGGGGCATGGCAAAACTGCTTTAGCGACTTATACACTAGGAAATAACATAACTACTAAGCAATTGCTTCAACTTGGCCTAACAGTCTTTTGCTCGCATGTTTTGGTCTTACTCGGAATAGGTTTAGCCTTGCATTTCTTTTATCCTGAAGCCGATTTGCTTCTTTTAGTGCATAAATTTAAAATCATGGTTCCTGTATTAACCATATTAATCGGAATATATTTATTCATCAAACACAAAAAAGGACATCAAAATTGCAATTGTGTGTATCATAAGAAACCTACTAACATTGCGCCACACTCCTTAAAGAAAGTTGATTTTAAGCATTTAAAATTAACAGCAAGTGAAGAAGAAATAGCCCCTATAGATCATACTCGCGAACATGCTATAACAAGTATCGGATTTGTAAGCGGCATCCTCCCTTGCCCAACAGCGCTAGCCGTTTTCATTAGTTCGTTAAGCAATTTAAAAATAATTGATGGTTGCATAAATTTAATAATTTACGCGTTGGGCTTTGCTGTTATGATGTGTAGTTTGGCCATCCTGATGTCTCTTTTTCGGAAGAAATTCCAAGGTTACATTAGCCACAGCTTTTCAAATCACATCGCTGTATACAGTGCCATAGTCATTGTATTAATCGGACTTATACAATTGATTGATATTTTATTTGTTAAAAATTAGCAAATTAAATTTCGGCTTATTAACTTTACCGCAAACAGCGTGTGAAAAAAATACTATTCATAGTTTGCCTAATTGGTATAATTTCTCAGAATTTTGTGAATCTTTATTCTATTATTCGTTTTACCATTAATCAAGAAGAAATAGCCAAAACAAGTTGTGTTAAAAGAAGCGAACCTAAGTCGTGTTGCAAGGGTAAGTGTCAATTAGAAAAAGAACTGGTTCAAAATCAAACTCAAGATAATAACCAAAAACCTGGTACTCAAAAAATTGAAAAAGTAGAGCTCTCCCCATTTACATCGGTTGAAAAATTTAAATACATGATTGGAGTTGATGCGACTAAAAATTCATATAACAGCCTGAGATATTTTGAAATCAACGGCCACTTAACTTCGATTTTTCACCCTCCCCCAATTCTGTTTATTTAATTATTCTTAGCCAATTGTTTTAATCATTTGATTTAAACAAATTATTAATCTTAATTACATTAAAGTATGACCATCACGCTATTTTGCATAGGGTGTTTTTTGGTTTATCTTTTATTCAGACTTGTAAAAGAAATTGCTTACATTAAAATGTATGTGTTCATTCTCAAATTACAAGCTGAAGGCAAGTTAACACCAGAAAAAGATCCGAATAACGAGGCAATAATTGCCAAAAATCAACTAGAAAAAAATGCCACCAAGTGGCTTTAACTTAAAAACAAATAAAAAATGAAAAAATACACAACCATTCTTAGTGCTTTATGCATCTTATTAGCTTTTACAAGTTGTAAAAAGAAAGAAACAATTAAAGAAGTTGAAAAAATCGTATACGTAGATAACACCCCACAACCTATTCAACAAGAAACAGGAACCGTTGAATTGATTTTTGAACCAGTAGTTAATGGTGCCGCATATACCATGAGTACTAACTTTTCTACACCGGCAGGCGAGAATTTTAAAGTTACAGACTTTAAATTCTATTTAAGCTCCATTGGGTTAGCCACCGAAAACTCTAAAGAGTCTAAATCTATGCCGTATCCAGGTGATCAAGAACAATCAAATATTTATCTGGCCAACTTTACAAATCCTAATTTTAACAATGGAAATGGTTTAAATAGCCATAAGATGCGATTTAAAGTTGCAGTGGGTAATTATTCAGATATCCGTTTTAAAATGGAAGTTCCTTCCGATTATAACTTAGCGCTGATGAGTACTAATCCATACCCGTTAAATGCAAGTAATGGAATGTATTGGAGCTGGAACAGCGGATACAAGTTTTTAGTTGTAAACGGCACAAGTACTAACGTTGCGAGCCCAGGTGCTATTCACCTATCAATTGGAGCAGATAAAAATTGTGTTTTCAATTTTAGAAGCCTGATTTTAGCTCCTAGTTTACCTAAAATAATTGTGCAAAAAGATAAAACGACACAAATCCGCTTTCAGTTCGACTTGGCAGCAATGTTAAAAAATACGGATGGAACAAACTACTCATTTAACAGTGGAAATCCTAACATAAGCAATTCTCAGGTTCATGGAGGATCAAACGCCAATGTTTTACGTGGAAATATTCAGCAAGCACTAGAATTAATTAGTTTTTCTAATCCACAATAAATAAATTATGAAAAAAAATTATTTTTTTATGTTGATTACATTAATCAGCATAATTGCAAGCGCTTTTGCATTAAAATTTAGTACCCGTGGTTTTGGAGATAGTACAGGAGCTCCCACAAAAACTAACATTGTTACTCAATACAAAGGATGCGATAATGTTGGGTGTCACACTGGCAAACCATTAAATGTGCTAAGTGAAGGTTTTGTAGATGTAGTAAGTGATATTCCTCTAAGCGGCTGGGTGCCAAATACTGTATATAATGTAACAGTTACGGCCATTGCTAAAAACAGATTTGCATACGGCTTTTTGTTTACAGCGTGGGGTAAAAATGACAGTGCAAGCAGGGGAACACTTCTCACACCTAACTCGGATGTGCAAGTTCTTAAATCTTTATTAAGAAACAGTGCGGCTGTTAAAATTGATAGTAACTATTATGCCACACATAAGCAAACTTCAGTTGCTCATTCAAGTGGTAATAGCAAATGGACTTTTCAGTGGCAATCTCCGGCAGTAAAAAATCAAGAAATTAGATTCTTTCTAACTGCTGTTTGTGCAAATGCTAATGGTGCTCCGACTGGTGACTTTGTATACAGAATTAATAAAAATGCTGACAGCTCTGCTATATCAGGTGTAAACCAATTTGCTGTTGGAGTTGACGAAATGTCCCTTGAAAATGAAGTTAAAGTTTATCCAACATTTGTTAATCAGGCTCTCTACATCGCTATTAACAAATTAAATAAATTTACATCTTGTCAAATAACTGATATTACCGGTAAAGTTGTTTTAAACGAAGAGTTAAAAAGTAATACCCAAAGTATCGACGTAAGTCATTTGAAAGAAGGAACCTACTTATTAAAAGTATTCGGGACAGATTTGTTTTATACTACCAAAATTTTAAAGCTATAATTTAATCCCTCATAGTTATACAAGTAATTATAACTATGAGGGTTCTTATTTTGAATATTTATTAAGGATGTTTTTTAAATCAAATATAAAATGTCATTTACTATTGATTATAATTTTAATCAACTATTCGTGTATTAAGAAAGAAATTCCAAAATCTAATTCAGAAAATAATGAAACTGATGAACCTTACATTTATAATGCACCAACCTACTATCCTAAGTTAGTATACCCAACTGCAAGCTATCCCACTAAATTCAGATTCTTACTGGGTAAAAAATTATTTTACGATAAATTATTAGCTAAGGACTTTAGTGTATCATGTGCGAGTTGCCATCTGCAGGAATTAGCCTTTGCTGAAAATAAAGAATTTAGCACAGGCTTTAATGGAGAAATCGGAACAAGAAATTCGCCATCATTAAGCAATGTTGGATATAACGCTAGTTTTTTTTGGGATGGCGGTGTACCCAGTTTGGAAGCCCAAGCATTTGCGCCACTGGATAATCATAAAGAATTTAATATGCCCTATGATAGTTTGATTTTGCGCTTAAATGCAAGAAAAGAGTATAGCGACTTTTTTAAGAAGGCATTTAACGATGAGCCGAACTTAAACAATTACAGTATAGCACTTGCTATATTTCAAAGAGCGTTGATTTCTGGCAATTCTAAATTTGATAAATATTATTATCAAGGTGACACCACAGTTTTAACTTCCTCTGAAAAAAATGGTTACGCTTTATTCTCGAGTACTGTTACAGGTTGCAATAACTGTCATAGCGGTTTTAATTTCACAAATAATAGTTTCCAAAATAATGGATTATACCTCAATTATGCTGACCAAGGCAGATATCTTGTAACAGGTTTTATTACTGATTTTGCGAAATTCAAAGTCCCTTCTTTACGTAATGTAGAGTTAACAAAACCTTACATGCATGATGGCTCACTTAAAAATTTAGAAGAGGTCATTAATCACTACAATAGTGGTGGCGCTGCGCACCAAAGTAAATCCATCCATGTAAAACCTTTAAATTTAAACCCACAACAAAAAACTGATTTAATTAACTTTCTGAAAACATTGACAGATGAAGAATTTATTAATAATAAAGAATTTAAACCTTAACTATTTTTGTCTATTAGCCATACTACTGTGTTGCACAAATTGTACAAAAGACAAAGGTAAAAAGCCAGAACAATTAACTAATACAAACACTAATGGTGCGCCTGTTAATTGTGATACAATCACTTTTACATATGGATTAAAGGTAAAAGAAATTATCAATGCCAATTGCAGCAATTGTCACTCGCAGGGAAGCTCAAATGGTTACCTGTTAGATTATGCCAGCTTAAAAACATATGTAACTAGCGGAGAATTAAAAGGGCGGTTAAATGGCACTACTGGCAGTGTTATGCCTCCCAGCGGGAAATTAAACAATTGCGACATTAAAGGTATCGAAAATTGGATTGCGAAAGGAGCATTAAATAATTAATGTATTTTGTTGCACTTTAACTTAAAATAAATATAGATGAGAAATATTATCATAACACTTTCCTTAGGAATTTTAAGATTTTTGAGCGCACAAACAACTGTTTGGACACAAACAGCGCACGTTGACGGGAACCAAGTTAACGGTGTTGCTTTTTTAGCCAATGGCACCAAAATAATGTCCGGCACTGAGTGCCATCCGTCGGTTATACGCCATTACAATACAACTAATGGTAATATTACATTTGATTATGCATTAAGTAACAACTTAATGTGCTTAATGGGTGTTGGCTTTAGCGGTAACTCTAATCATTTTGCTGTTGTAGAAGAAATGGGCAATATTCTTGTATTTGATAACACGTTAACCACCCCGGTTATAACAAGCACAATCTCTATGGGCACCAGCTATGCGTTCTCAATGGATTTTAGTCCTAATAGTCAAAAACTAATTGCAGGAGGCTCTAATGGAAAAATGCAAGCCTACCGACTCTCCAACAGTAGTTTGGTGTTTAATGTGAATGCACATAGCTCTTGGGTAACTGCCGTAAATTGTTCGCCAAACAATATGCGTATTGCTAGTGGCGGAAGTGATGACTTAGTAAAAATATGGGATACAACAGGTACACTATTACATAATTGCATAGGACACACGGGTGATGTAACATCTGTTAAATTTACAAAAGATAACTCTAAACTAATATCTGCCTCCATAGATGATAGAGTGAGGATTTGGGATGTTAATAACGGTGCTTTATTACAAACTATTACACCCACTGCAGGTGATATTTTTGGAGTTGACGTCTCACCAGATAATAACTACTTTGCCACAGTGTCGAATGACAAGTTAATCAGGATTTATAGCACTTCAACCTACAGCTTAATTGCAAGTTTTGGCGTTACATCACAAGGAATTCCAAAGTGCATTGCTTGGTCCCCGTCTGATGTTACCAAAATAGCAGTTGGTTATAGTAACGGAATTGTTATTCTATACAACTATGGAACAACCACGCGTGTTAATGAAATCGGCAACGCCACGCCGTTTTCGGCTTTCCCTAACCCTTGTACCGATTATTTAACAATAAGCGGATTACCTTTGAAAACTCAAAAAATAACCCTTACAGATTTGTATGGTCAACTAATAGATCAAATACCAGTTAAGGAAGGTGAGACTGAAATCAACATCAGTAATTTAAAAATTAACAGTGGGGTTTATTTTATTAACGTTTTTGCAGATGGTAATATCATGACTAAAAAGTTATTGAAAGTAGAATAAATTTTATTCTTTGACGATCACTTATTGATTTGATGATGCTCATTAAAGCCTGCTAATTCTTTGGTTCCAGCCTTCCAACGAATCCGTTCGACTCTAAATGATAACCGTTAGCGAAGGTGAAATAATAAGGTATACAAAAAATACTTGAAATACAGGAGACTATCGTTCGTCCGGTGTGCAAGCGAAGGCGGTATTCTCCTGTATAAAAATTATTATTTACAACTTGAACTCCTGTTCCGGAAACATATTTTCGTTCAGACTTTGGTGTGCTATAAGGATTAATTCTCTCTTCTGCTTTTTTATACTGTCCGTCATTACCGTCAAAAACCGCATATTCAAATGACTCTCTCGACTGTTTACTGGATTTCATGGTTCGGTATCTTTTTTTGGTTGCGTTAACTTGAAAGGCTGAGCCATAAATAACATAATATTTATTATTTCGTTCAATTGCTTTTAAATCATAAATAAAATGTCCAGGGTAAGTTATCGATCGATCAAGGTTAGACATCCAAACAATATCTCCGTTAGCTTTCAATTTAAAAGCGGTAACATTGCTTCTATTGCAACGCGGTTCCTGCCTACAAGTCTGACCATAACGGCCATTACTGGTGCATACGGTAACATAATAATTAACCATTCTGGATGCAAATAAAACAACATCACCATTATTGGAATTAATTGCTTGTTCGATTATATAATCACTTGGCATTGAGTTCTCCTCTGAATCCTTTTTCTTTTTCGTCTTAAACAACTTACTGTCGTGTCTGTCCTCTTTATCTTTTGCAAACAATAAATCTAATTGAGACGGAGTAAAATAATTCGCTTTTTGCGAAATTGGCTCCAGCGTCTCGGCATTTAAATTGAAAAAATACAAACCGTGTTTGTCATTTCCTCTAGGATCCTTTTTTAAATCCGTAAAATAACCTACCAATTCAACAGTTTTATCTGTTGGTAAAATATAAATCGATTGGATGTATGTATCTTTAACTTTGGCTGAAAATGTGTTGATAGTGCCTGATTCAGGATCTATAGCAGACAAGAGACAATAATAATTTTCCAATTTACTGTCGTTTCCTTTTAACTCTTTATATTCGTCACGTGTTAAACTAATATTGTTTTTAATATAAAGGATGCCATTGTCTTTATATTCATAGTCGGCAACACTAGCGCCGTTTCTTTTAGAATTTCCGGTTGAAACTACCGGCAAGGTAATGGTGTTACTTGTAACAATTGTTAAATCAGGATTAATTAATTTATATTCCAATTTGAAATTGGATTGTTTGGCTACACTTGGCTCGGCACATACTAATATTTTACCGTTAGAGTTATTGTTTGCAACAACAAAATAATCCGCAACAGATGAACCACGTTCGTTTCCTGTTTTAACGCCATAAAGCTTAGTTAACTTCTTAATTGGTTTCATTTTAGAATCATAAGAAGCTGCAAAAATCTGAAGTGAACCATCCTCCTCTTTTAACCAGAAATCATACAAAATATCGCCTGAAATATAACTTTTAAAATGGCGCAATCCTTTGTATTTCTCAAATTTACTGTCCTTTTTATAGTAAATCGTTTTGGTGGTTACCTCTTTAAGCGTTGATTTTTCAAATACTTTAATTTTTTGCAAAAACAATTTGCGCCTGAAGAATCCTTTATAGCGATTTAATTCAACAAACACATTTGAATTATTCTCACCAATCACACGATTATAAAATCCTTCTTTATAATTGTATTTTACTTTTCCGCTCCAGATTGCATTGAAATTTTGTCCGGTAGAGTTATGGACCAATAATATTAATATCGATAAAACACATTGTTTAATGCCAGCTTTCATGCTACTAACTTACAGAAAAGATTTTATCTACAACCTCCTTGTGTTTAGCCAAAATGATTTTTCGCTTCAAACTTAACTTTGGGGTAATTTCACCTCCATCTACAGTCCAATTAGCTTTGATAATTTCGCAACGTTTTAATTGTTCAAATGGCGCCAATACTTTGTTAATTGTCTTAACATGTTCACTAATTAGCTTTTTCAGTTCATCTGATGTCAACATGTGCTCGTTGCTAACCCAATTAATACCTGTAGTTGCACAATAATCTTTAAAATTAACCATATTAGGAACAATTAGTGCTGAAACAAATTTTTCCCCTTCACCAACAACCATGCATTGCTCAATAAATCTGCTTTCCTTTAATTTGTTCTCTAGTTGAATAGGCGAAATGTACTTTCCTGCACTGTTCTTAAAAATTTCTTTTTTTCGATCTGTTATTTTTAAAAATTTATTCTCAACCATTGTACCAACATCGCCGGTATGAAACCATCCGTCGGCATCAATACTTTCTCTGGTTGCCTCTTCGTTCCTATAATAACCAAGCATTAAACTTGGTCCGCGCATTAAAATTTCTCCATCTTCTTCCGCAATTTTTACCTCAATATTTTCTACAGGTAACCCAACTGTTCCAAACATCATATCCCCTTTTGTTAATCGGTTAACTGCAACCACCACGCATGTCTCTGTTAGTCCATAGCCCTGCAACATGCGGATTCCTGCGCAGGTAAAAATTCTTTCCAGTCTTGGGTTTAATGCTGCTCCGCCACTAACTATACAAACTATCTCTCCACCAATTGCAGTGCGCCACTTTGCGTAAACCAACTTATCCAAAATTTTTCGTTTAAGTTCATACAATGTTCCGTTCTTCCCTTCTAATTCATACTGCTCTGCAAGCCTAACACTCCAATCAAACATCTTTCTTTTAAATCCTGTTAATTTCTCGCCTGCTGCTGTAATTTTTTCATATACTTTTTCAAAAATCCTTGGCACAGCAACAAATATCTGAGGATGAATCTCTTTACAATTATCTCCAATTGTTTCTATGCTCTCAGCATAATAAATACTTACACCATGATAAAAATAAAGTGTATTTAAAAACCGTTCATAAACATGGTTTAAAGGCAAGAAACTCAAGGCTTTCCATGATGTGTTAAATGGTGCAAAATTTTGACAAGCCAAAACATTACTTAATAAGTTTTTATGGGATATCATAACCCCTTTTGGAAATCCGGTTGTGCCGCTGGTATAGAGCAAGGTAAGCAAGTCGTTTTCTGCGATTTTATCTTGTATACTTTGTAATAATTGTAAATCTAACTTGTTGTTTCCTCTCTGTATAAACTCATCAAAATGAGGGACTGAATCTTGTTTATTAAAGCTAATAACTGACTTTAAATATGGTAATCGTTCCTCAATAGCCAGCAACTTTTGATAAACATTTTTATCTGAAATAAAGATTGCCTTCGCTTCACAATGATTAAGGATAAATTCTAAATCCTCATTGTTTATAGTTGGATAAATGGGTGCTGTTACAACACCGCATTTTTGAGCACCATAATCCACAAAATTCCATTCAGGTCTATTATTTGACATGATTGCAATAACATCCCCTGCCTTTAAACCCATATCAATCAGGGCACTGGCAACATAATCTGATTTTTTTATAAAATCATCCGTGCTGTATTTTATCCATACTTTATTTTCTTTACCTGCAATTAAATCCGGTTTATTGGCAATTGCCTTTAATTTTGGTAATATATCAAATACGCGTTTTATTTCCATAACTAATTATCTAATTTCTTAATTATTTTGCTAGAAAGCAATAAATTTAAACACATAATCATTAAATTTGTTTTTATGATAGTGGTTACAGGTGCTGCGGGTTTTATTGCAAGTTGCCTCATTTCTAAATTAAATTCTAATAACATCACAAATTTAGTGTTGGTAGACGACTTTAGTTTTGACATAAAGCAAAAAAATTACGCAAATAAAAAATATATTCAGGCAATAGAAAGAACTGAATTCTTGAATTGGTTTCAAGAAAATGCTAAAAACGTGTCAGCTGTTTTTCACATTGGCGCGCGAACAGATACTACTGAAAAAAATCTGGATGTATTAAACGCTTTGAATCTTAATTACACCAAAGCCATTTGGGAGATTTGCTCAAAACATCAAATTAAATTGATATACGCATCAAGTGCTGCCACGTATGGATTAGGTGAGAATGGTTACAAGGATGATGAATCTATACTTGATTTACTTAAACCCTTAAATTTGTATGGTGAAAGTAAAAATGATTTTGATAAATGGGCGGTTAAACAAAACGATAAGCCTATTCATTGGTATGGCTTAAAATTTTTTAATGTATATGGGCCAAACGAATATCATAAAGGTCGCATGGCATCTGTTATATTCCATGCATACAATCAAATTAAAACTAATGGCATTGTGAAACTTTTTCGTTCACATAATCCAAATTATAAAGATGGCGGACAATTAAGGGATTTCGTTTATGTAAAGGATGTAGTTGACGTTCTGTTTTTTCTTTACTCTAAAAACCCAAACAATGGAATCTACAATTTAGGCAGTGGCAAAGCGCGTTCCTTTTATGATTTAGCTTTAGCAACATACATTGCCATGAATCAACCACCTTCAATTGAATTTATTGATACCCCAATTGACATAAGAGACAAGTATCAATACTTTACTGAAGCTGATATGAGTAAATTAATTCATGTGGGATACAAACAACCATTTACTTCACTTGAAGAAGGTGTAAAAGACTACGTATGCAACTACTTGATCCCTAACAAAATTTTGTAATGAAATACCTTAGTTTTATTTTCATTTGTATTTTCAATTGTGTTGATGCGCAGGTAAACCTTTGTCAAAACAATAAGATAGCAGCACCATCTCCGAGCTTATATTACAGTATAGAAAATACACGTAGCGACACTTTTGACATTTTTAAATACACTATTGATGTTGAGCTAGGAACAACTACCAACAAATATATTACAGGAAATACCAATATCAAATTTGCTCCAAAAGTTAACAACACAACATTCATTCGTTTAGATCTATTAAAACTAATTGTAGACTCTATTAAAGAGGGTAGCACAACATTAGCTTATTCATATAACGACACAATTATTAAAGTAAATTTTACGGCACCAAAAAACTATAATGATACTTCAAACATTAAAATTTACTATCATGGTTTGCCTCAAACTGATAATAGCGGTTTTGGTGGTTTCTATTTTAATAACACGCAAAGTGCACAATATGCTTATAACATAGGCGTTGGCTTTAATGCCAAACCACACAATTATGGTAGGGTATGGTTTCCATGCTTTGATAATTTTGTAGAAAGAAGCAAATACGATTTTAAAATTACGAGCGATAGTGCCAGACGTGCCTATTGCAACGGAGAGTTGGTTTCAGATATTACATACTCTAATCTGCGAACCAGACGATGGTATTTAAACAAAGAAATCCCTACTTATTTGGCCTGCGTTGCTTTAGCGAAATACAACCAGGTTAACTGGACCGTTAATACCTTAACCGGAATCAAACCTATTACACTTGTTGCTGTAGGTAGCGATACCAGTGCAATGAAAGCCGGTTTTGTTAACTTGCCAAATTGTGTTGCCGGTTTTGAAAATTATTTTGGACCTTACGTGTGGAATAAAATTGGTTATTACTCCGTTCCATTTAATGCCGGCGCAATGGAGCATGCAACAGCAATTGCTTATCCAAAAGCTGCTTTAGGGAACATGGGCTACGAAAGTGAATTGATGGCGCATGAATTAGCTCATCATTGGTGGGGCGACCTGATTACTTGTGAAACGCAGGAAGATATGTGGATTAACGAAGGTATGGCGACATTCTCGAGCTACCTCTTCTTAGAATGGAAATACGGTAAACAAAGCTATTTAGATAAATTCAAAGCAGAACATGATAAATTAATTCATACACTACATAAAAAAGAAAATGGATTTAGAGCAGTTTCCGGCATTCCACATAATTTAACTTATGGAGACCATGTTTATAAAAAAGGGGCGGATGTTGCGCACACATTACGATCTTACATGGGTGATACAGCTTTTTTTAATGCTTGTAAATCTGTTATGCTAAACCATGCTAACAAAAGTATTAATAGTTTAGAATTACGAGATCTAATGCAAACCTCCAGTGGTCAAAATTTAATCCCATTTTTTAATAACTGGATTTTAAATGGGGGATGGAGTCATTTTAGCATTGACAGCATTAATTATGTTTCTGCTGGTGGTGGAAATTATAATGTAACAGGTTACATTAAGCAAAAGTTACATGGCGCTACATCAATGCATACAAATGTGCCTGTAGAAATTAGTTTTTTTAAATCGGACTGGAGCAGAGTAGTTAAAAAAGTTATAGTAAATTCTGCTACAACTGTGATGGCTACAAGCTTGAATTTTTTGCCACAATTTGCCATTATCAACTTCGATTCAAAAATTGGAGATGCAAGTACTACACAATTTAAAACCATTAAAACAACAGGCAACAATAGTTATAGTCTAGCTAAAGTTACATTAAATGTTACAAATGCAGGTGTAGATAGCAGCTTCCTTCATATAGCTCATAATTATGTTAAACCTGATGGGTTTTTAAATAACCCGCAAGGACACAAACTTGGCAACCAGCATTATTGGAGTGTTAACGGGAAATTAAGCAATGGCTTTCATAGCTTTGCTACCTTTTCTTTTGATGGTAATAAAACAATTGGTGGAACCAACTCATACATGGATACATTAATTACGATTGTTAATTCAGATAGCGTAGCCTTGTTTTACAGACCTAACACTAAATCAAATTGGGTTTGGCAGAAACACGCGACTAAGCTGGTTGGCTCGCTCCGAACAGGCTACATTAAAGTTGATACTTTAAAATTAGGGCAGTATTGTTTTGGTAATTTAGGTGATACAAATCTTGTTTCTATTAGCAAGCAGATTAAAAATACCTCCTTAGAAATTTTTCCAAATCCAACTTCTAAAAAAATAACGATTAAAACAAAGGATGAATCTCATTTGCCAATTCAAGTTACAATAGTTGATTGTTTTGGTAAAGAAGTTGAAAAGCTGCAAATTACGCAACCAGAACATAAATTAACGCTTAAGGAAAAAACACCCGGTGTTTATTTAGTTGAGTTAATCACAAAAGAAGGATACAAACTGATTAAAAAGTTAGTCATAGAATAATTCTCAAACTACCTTATGAGTTTCATCTCATTTAATAGATAACCAGCGCCTGCATATTTATCTACTATCCAAAGGGTGAATCTTACATCCAGAACAATGTTTCTGCAAAAGTCGCCATTGTACATAATGTCACTCATGGTACCTTCCCAATTGCGGTCAAAATTAGTGCCAATTAATTCCCCTTTAGCATTTAATACAGGGCTTCCACTATTTCCGCCTGTTGTATGATTACTTGCTATGAATGCAACGTGCAGCTTACCATCTTTATCAGCGTAAGTCCCAAAATCTTTTTTCTCATACAACTCAATTAGCCTTGGCTTAACATAAAAATCTTCCAAACCTGTTTTGTTTTTTTCTACAATGCCATCTATTGTGGTATAATGCATGTTGTGAATTCCGTCTTTTGGCGAATAATCACTTACCTTACCAAAAGCAACTCTTAAGGTACTGTTGGCATCAGGATAGAATTTTTTATTTTTTAATGTCTCCCTTAATCCTTTTACATACTCCTTTTGAAGCTCATTAATTTGAATTTCGTAATAAGTCATTTGAGGAATTGTTGTTTTTTGGTAATGTTTTAAAACATCAGATGCAACGAGAAATAAAGGATCTCTTTGATACAATTGAAAATCCTTCTCGTAATTCTCAAACATACTTGCTGCTTTAAAATTATCCACAAAAGAAGAATTGTTGTATAAGAAATCTGCTATTGCTACACAATTATTATTATGCACTGTGTATAACGAATCAAGCATACGAGGCCTTAAAACAGATTCAATTTCTTTGCCATAAATTTCAAGTAGGGCAATGCACAACTCACGATCAATTTCTTTTCTGAAGTTTTTAAAAGGTATGCTCTTCTTGTATTCAGCTAATTTACCATCAAAATTGTTTGTGGCTCCGGCTTGTTTCTTCTTTAATTCTGTTTGAAGCGTTAAACCTGCATTAGCTGCAAATTTAAAAGCTTCGATACCCCATAAACACTCTGTAAAATAATCATACTGTTTGCTAAGTGGCGCAAAATCCTCGTATACCTTTTCAAATTGGCCCATTAACTTTGTGTATTTCTCTTTCTTGGCAGGATTAGCGGATAATGCTGTTAGAAACTCATTTTCCAATTGCTGTTTCTTTTGAACGGCATTTGATTTTTGTAAACCCATCATCTCCCCTTTCCATTTTTTATAATAGTTGGCAACCCCTGCATATCTTGCAGTATACATTAATCTAATGGTATCGTTTTTCTTCATATAACGATCCATTATATTTAAACGTTTTTCTCTTAAATTAACTTTAATCGGATCTTGTTGTTTCATCAATAAATCAACTGCATAGGAAGTTAAATATTCTTGTGTCCTTCCGGGAAAACCATACACCATTGTGAAATCGCCCTTCTGAGTTCCTTTTAAATTGATAGGGAATGAATATTTTGGTGTATAGGGCACATTGTCTTCGCTATAATCAGCAGGTTTGTTATTCTTATCAGCATAAATTCTAAACATACTAAAATCAGCATTGTGTCTTGGCCATACCCAATTATCTGTTTCGTCACCAAATTTACCAATGCTCTCAGGCGGTGTGCCAACTAAACGGATATCCTTATACGTTTCCGTTACAAATAAATAATACTCGTTTCCATAAAAAAACGGGCGGATAAAAACATCGAACCCAAGTTCCTTTTTGGTCTCAGTCTCAAGTTGCTTTACTTTTACTTGGATAGCAGAATCACGTTGATTTTCGTTATAAGCCGGATTTAAATCACCTAAAACTTTAGCTGTTACATCGTTAATTTGTTTTATGAAAGTTACAGTTAAGCCAGGGCATTTTAATTCCTCCTTTGTATTCATTGCCCAATAGCCATTCTTTAAATAATCATTTTGCACGGTACTTAAGGCCGCAATATTGCTAAATCCACAATGGTGATTGGTTAATATTAATCCTTTGTTAGAAATAATTTCAGCCGTACATCCACCACCAAAAATTACAACAGCATCTTTCATGCTGGCTTTATTGATATCATATATCTGGGCAGCTGTTAATTTAAAGCCGTTCCTCTTCATATCTGAAATGTTTAAAGCCTGAATAAGTTGTGGCATCCACATTCCCTCATCGGCAATACTTAGTGTTGATTTGCTAACTAATATTATAATTAAGAAAATTATTTTTTTCATGGTCTTTAATTTTTAATGAAACCTGCCATAATCATCGCATCGCGCTTAATGGCACTGTCTAAAGTTAATTGATTTATTTTACTATAATTGGTTGACTTCTTTAAAAGCAAAGGCGTATTTCTGATTTGTTTAGCATATTCCTGAATCTGTTTATTTACAACCACTCTAGCAGAATAGGTTTTTGGCAATGTATATAGTTCATATGCATCCTGTATAAAATTATTACCAAACTTTGGTAAATTACCATCACTGTAGAGGAGCATAATAACCTGATTGCTTTCGATTTCTTTTTTCAAATCAAGTTCCCACGCTTCCACTTTTTCTCCGGGTTTAGGAGATGGTATAACCTTGTTGTAATAATACCAAAATTGTCCGTTCCCAAAACTGTTTTGTAAAATTTGCATATAAACCTGATCATAAAAATAGCTATCTGATATGGTTAAAACTCGCACCTTATTTTTAGTGCTATCCTGCTCCCACTCTATTTGAGGATAGGCTAATTTTAACCCTTGAGGCGGATTGAATTTTAAATTCATGCTTTTAAGGACATCTGCATCTCGACTGCGCGCAGTGTCAACAACTTCAATTTTACTCCATAGAAGACGTGGCATTGGTTTCCCATGCAACTTTTCAATATGTTTTATTAAAGTGTCCGTTGCGATACATGCGCCATAGTAACTCCAGTGGTGTCCAAACTTTGGAAACAGTGGATATGGGGTTGTTAGTTTAAGTTTTTCAAAGTAGGTCAATAAATCCAAATGATTTACGTTAACCTTTTTACTGTTAGATACAAAAACCGCATGATTAGTTGTTTTAATTGGGTGTTGGTATTTATCCTGAATATATTCCTTGCAGTAAGATCCTTTACCTGGCGCATACACAAGCAATAAATCAATGTTTTTTTTCTTTAAAGTGTCTTGCACAACTTTTGCTTTACGCAACAGTTCACTAATTTCCGATTCGGGAATTAAATCATCGCCAAAAGCTGAAAAAATATAATTTTCACTAAATACGTAATCGTCTTTTCCAGCAACAAAACCATTAACTCTGAGTTGATTGAAAAGCTTGTAGTACAGTTGATTATTCCACCTCACCATACTCTCCTTAAAAGCCCAATGGTCAGAATTATAATCTTCTCTCTCTTCCTGATAAGTTCCATCGAACCAACTTTGCCTCGACAATTCAGGTTTTTCCTCACTTATAACAATACCAGTTAAATCAGGCTTATTGTCCTTTTTTAAAATGGTAGCCAACAGAGGAATAAGGATCGCAACAAATGCTAACCAAATAGGCAATGTGAATATTTTTGACTTGCTACTCACTAAAATCTAAAATAAATAAACGGATTAAAATTAAGTGCGCTAATAAAACTGAGTGAGAGGTAATATAAAACAACACCCGCAATTACCAGTGGCCAGGTCATCCTTGCAGAAAAATTTATTTCGTAAATAGACTGTTCGAATTTTGTTGTTTTTGAAGTAAGCGTAAAAAATGAAATCAAACAAGCCGCAACTAACATAAAAATAAAATCATTGTTTAGTGCAAATTTGCCATCCACAAAATTAAAAGCAAACATTTGTTTTAAGCAATGAATGGCCATTTCAAGATTTTCATTTCTAAATAGCACCCAACCACATACAACTATCATAAAGGTCAATGGAACAGCAACAAATTTACCAATGCCTTGCAATAATTTTAACAAAAATAGTTTATCGAGGATTAAAAATAAACCGTGAAATACACCCCATAGAATAAAATTCCAACAAGCGCCATGCCAAAATCCACTCAAAACAAAAACAACTGCTAAATTTCTGTATAATTTAGTTTGGGTTACCTGATTACCCCCAAGTGGAATATAAAGGTAATTCTTCATCCAGGCACCAAGCGTGATGTGCCAGCGTCGCCAAAATTCTGTAATGCTTGAGGAGGTGTACGGATTATTAAAGTTCTCCGGTAAATTAAATCCAAATATTCTGCCCAATCCAATTGCCATGTCGCTGTAACCACTAAAATCGAAGTAAATTTGAAAGGTGTAAGCTAATCCTCCAACCCAAGCAGCGGCGGTGTCTATTTCGTTCAAGCTTAATACGTAAACAGCATCTGCCTGCATGCCAAGTGTGTTGGCTAATATGCATTTTTTTGCCAGACCTATGCAAAACACCACAAATCCACTGATTTTATAATTTGATGTGTAGTTTTTTTCACGATTTGTTATTTGGTCTGCAATGTCGTGGTATCTGACTATTGGTCCAGCAATAAGCTTTGGAAAAAATAAAATGTAAGTTTGATAGTGCCAAAAGTTTTTTAAAGGTGCGTGTATTCCTCTGTATACATCAACCATGTAGGTAATACTCTCAAAGGTATAAAATGAAATACCAACAGGTAATATAACCGCTAACCATTTGATATTGGCCCCCGTTGCAGCATTAAAATTTTCAATGAAAAAGCCGCAGTACTTAAAATAAAACAAAAGCCCTAAATTTAAGATTAAAGAGCATAGTAAGAATTTCAGTTTTTTCTTCTTCTCCTTTTGCTGATGCATAGATTTTACCAAAATAAAATCCACCAGGGTTGTTCCAAGAATTACAAATATAAACTTTGGCCCTCCCCAGCTGTAAAAATAAATACTGGCTGCCAATAAAATTCCGTTCTTAAACTTATGCGGAACCAAATGATATAACAGAATTATAATCGGTAAAAAATATACGAGAAACGTAATGCTACTGAATACCATTTAATTTTTGCAGAGATACAAAAATAAAGTTTTTAGTCAAACTTTAGTGTTTTAATTGGCGTTAATTTGCTAATAATTATGGTAGGTAGTAATAACATAAAAAAACAGGTTAAAAATGTCCCAATATTAAGCAGAACAATTAATTGCCAGTTGATCTCAATGGCAACAAAATCAACATAATAAACATCGCTGTTCAACTTAATTGGTTTCCAAAACTTTTGGATGTAACACAAGGTCAATCCAATTAAATTACCCCAAATCAGGCCCTTTAAAATTAAGTTTAAGCTTACCCTTACAAATACTTTTCTAACATTGGCATTAGACATGCCTAAAGATTTAAGCATCCCTATCATGTTAGTACGCTCTAATATTAAAATTAACAAGGCTGTAATCATGTTGATAGTCGCAACCAAAATCATAAGTACTATGATTATAATCCCGTTAACGTCTAGCTTGTCTAGCCAGACGAAAATATTGGCGTAAATCTGTTTTACATTAGCAACACTGTAACTATATCCAAAAAATTCTTGCAAAGTTTCAGTATTGCTTTCTAGTTGATTATAATCCGCAACTTTTATCTCATAAGCTCCAACCGCCTCTTGAGACCAATAATTGACTTTTTGTAGTTGCTTCAAATCTGCAAAAATTAAGTTTTCGTCAAACTCTGCGAATGTGTTTTTAAAAATTCCTTTTACTTTAAATACGCGTGTTCGTTGTTCTGACTTTAGGACATTGGCGCTTAAACTGCTATCGTAACTTAAGCGTTGAATGATGAAGTAAACCGTAAATTTTTCATTTAATTTGATTTGTAATTTAGAAGCTAAGGATGCACTTATAACAACTTCTTTGCTGATGGAATCCTTTGAAAACACTGGGATTTCACCCTCAAGCATATTAGCGTTAATTAAACCAAAATCATATGCTGCATCTACTCCCTTTATTACAACACCTTCATTCACCGAATTCGTTTTTAAGATGGCGTTTTTAATGCTTGTCGGTTGTAAATGCTTTATTAATGAATATTTTTTAAGGATGTTTAAAGAATCTTGAGACATAACTATTGGTTCCGGCTCATTACTCGTGTTAAGGTTAATATTACTAATTATAATGTGCGAAGTTAAATCTGTTATTTTATTAATTATTTCTTTTTTAAATCCCAACACTACTCCTAAGGTTAAAATCATAACCGAAACACCAATTATGACACCAATAGTTCCGATTTTAACAATTGGTTTACTAATAGCATTGCTTTGTGTTTTAGAATTGGTAATTTTATCGGCTATAAGTTTTTCTATACTCAAATAATGCAGATTTTGTTTCGTAAAAATACTAATTTGATTGCCTTTTGCCTACTTATAAATGCATTATTTTATTTGGCAAAGAGTCAAACCTGCATCTTAAATTATTCAGCTGTCACAACCGGTGCACAGCAAACAGAAAAATACCTTCCATTACTTAAAGGCAAGCGTGTGGCTGTTTTAACCAATATAAGCGGCACAATTGGTAAAACCTCTATTGTAGACACACTTCTTTCTTTAAAAATTAAAGTTGTAAAGGTGTTTGGGCCAGAACATGGATTTAGGGGGAACACCGAGGCCGGAGACAAAGTTGCAAATGATAAAGACATAAAAACCGGGCTTCCAATTATTTCATTGTATGGTAATAATAAAAGACCAAGTCAAGAACAATTAAAGGATGTGGACATAGTGCTATTTGATATTCAGGATGTGGGCGTTCGGTTTTATACATATATCTCTACCATGTGTTATGCGATGGAAGCATGCGCTGAAATGAAAAAGGAATTTGTAGTGCTTGATAGACCTAATCCGAATGGATTTTACATTGACGGTCCGGTAATGGAAAATAAATACATGGGGTTTTTGGGATTGCACAAAGTACCTATTGTATATGGTCTCACCATTGGTGAATATGCCATCATGGCAAATAAGGAGGGTTGGTTGAAAAAGAAAATTACATGCAATTTAAAAGTTATTCCGCTTCAAAATTATAAGAGAACATGTAGTTATGAATTACCGGTACCACCATCTCCAAATCTACCAACAATTCAATCCATTCTTTTATATCCATCTTTAGGTCTTTTTGAAGGCACCAAAGCAAGTGTAGGAAGAGGAACAGACTTACCTTTTCAGGTAGTTGGGATAACAAAACCAATTGAAGGGACTTATACATTTATGCCTACTGCCAGTATGGTTAGTAATAATCCAAAACATAAAAGTTTAATTTGTTATGGCTTAAACTTAAGTGAGAATATTTATTTAAGTCAACATCCCGGTAAGATAGAAATTAAATGGTTAATACAATTAGCAGAGTTAGATGGTGGAAATGATTTTTTTGATAAAAATTTTAATTCCCATTGTGGAAACGACACCCTCGTGAAACAAATCTATTTAAAACAATCGGAAGCAGCGATAAGAAAAAGCTGGCAAAAATCAATTGATCAATATAAGAAAATTAGAAGTAAATATTTATTATATCCTGATTTTTAAGTTTATTCAAAATCCAAATAAGGAAGCAATTTATTATATAACTCCTCGTCCTTAAGAATATCTTTAACTAAATCAATGGTAATTAAAGTTTTTCTTCTTTGATTAAAAATTTCCTTAGTGTGCTCGTAACTTAAATAAGGGTGGTTATTGATTGTTTTAAAATCATCCTTGTTCACATTAATTTTTTCAATGCTGATTGGCTTAACTTCAATTTGATTCTCAATTTGGTTATACATCTCAGGTGTAAATCCATACACCTCCATTAACTGCTTTTTGAAAATGAAGCCGCCTAACATAGCCCTGTATTTAAGTATGCGCTTCGCAAAGGATGGGCCAATCCCTTTCACGTCCAATAAGGTCATACTATCTGCACTATTAATGTCTATGACTTTAGCTATTTTAGATTTTGAGCCGATAAACGTTTCTTTTACATCACTTGCGTTTTGCGAAGTTGAACTTAAAACAATGTATGCTACCAACCTTTGATATAAATAATCATTAACGCCATATATTTTTTTGAGATCTTCTTTTTGTTTGAATACAAATCCTTTAGCCCGGAACTTTAAAAAAGTTTTCGCAGTTTTTTCTTTAAAACCAAGCTTTATTAATTGTTCATAATTAACAGTATTCGGGTTAAAGGCAAACAACTTGCCAAACCCTACATTTTTATTAGAATAAGCGCCAAACTTCTGTTGTTGTTGAAAGTTACTATCTAAGTCTTCTTCCATTTCAGTAAGATTAGTTATTTCAATTTTAGCGGGATTTATGAAACGGTGTAAGTTAAGTCGTACTATAAACAATACAAAAATGATAGAAATTAAAACGAGCAAGCCATTACGCTGCTGCCTATTAAATCCAAAATAACTATTAAAAAATTTACGCCACACTATTTTTACGTTTAAACCAATAGTAAACAGGTATGCCAAAAAATATAATCACCAAACCTATTCCGCAATTTAATGTTTTAAACCAAAGTAAATCAATGCAAATCAGCGAAGTTAATATGATGTAAGCTGAAGGTAATATCGGGTATCCAAAAGCTTTATAAGGACGTTTTAAGTTCGGTTGCTTTCTTCTTAAAACGAATAAAGCCATGATGGTGATAATATAAAAAATTAAGGAAGAAAAAGTGCAATAATCTAATAAACTGCCATATGAGCCACTCAAACAAAGTATAGATGCCCAAACACATTGCAGCTTTAGTGCATTAATTGGAACTTGATTAGTATTTTGTTTTTGGCATGTTTTAAAAAATAATTGATGGTTGGCCATGCTTTCAAATAAACGAGCACCAGCTAATATTAAACCATTATTACAACCAAAGGTTGATATCATTATTAAGGCAGCTAAAATATACTTAGCCGTATTACCAAATACAACCGAGAGTGCAGCAGTTGCAACTCTGTCTTTATCTGCAAAAGCAATCCCTTGCCCTATTGCAGTAGTTGCGCTGGCATCACCCTCAATTGGCAATAAACATAAATAAGCGAAATTGGCAAGAATATAAATAACAGTTACAATTAAAACACCAAAAAACAATCCAAGTGGCAAATTTCTTTCCGGATTTTTAATGTCTCCGGCTATAAATGTCACATTATTCCAAGCATCGCTGCTAAATAATGATCCTATCATCGCTACACCAACTGCGGCAAACAAGGCCAAACCAGAAAGGTTTTCTTTTGTCCATAAGGATGTGCTATTGGCTTGTTTGATTTCTTTCCATTGAAACCCTGACCATAAGTTAGATAGATTTGTTGAAAGTACGTCGCTTTTAAATGCAAAAACTAACCCAATTATGATTAATCCAAATAATGCTATCAGCTTGGTTACGGTAAAAACAGACTGAATAAATTTTCCTTTACTAATTCCAAGGCTATTGGTGTATGTTAGTAAGATAATAGTTGAAACAGCAAGTAATTGTGATGAGGTGATTTTAAGAAAGCCTAAATTAATAAGTACATTTCCCTCTTCAAAAAAAGAAAAATATACCCCCGTAAATTTGGCGAAAGCCATTGCAACAGCAGCAATAACACCGGTTTGAATCACCATAAAAACAGTCCAACCATACAAGAAAGCAATAAACTCACCGAAAGCCTCCTTAATATAAATAAACTGTCCTCCGGCTTTAGGCATCATGGCAGCTAATTCACCATAACTTAATGCAGCAAATAAGGTTACAACTCCACTTAATAGCCAAACCATCATTAACCATCCGGATGAGCCAACCGTTCTCGCAATATCTGCACCAACAATAAATACACCTGAGCCAATCATGCTCCCTGAAACCAACATAATGGTGTGAAACAAATTAAAGCTAGGTTTTTGATTCATGAATTGAATTTATGTATTGTAGATAAAAATACTAACTAAATTTTATTTTCAATAATAAATCTTAAGGTTACCTTTTTTTTGTCTTGGTATCAATTAATAAATCAATTGCCATGAAAAACTTTACTAATGGTTTTGGTTCACCTAGGTTGTGGGCCAAATCTGGACATTCCATGCCTCTAAAATATTTTACATTTATTTTATTGTTTGGTTCTTGCGGGCATGCCTACCAAGAAAAAAACAATAGTGAAGAAAATGCAGTACAGAAAAGTAAAACGACTCTCTTCGCAGATTCTCTTTCTACTTTTGAGACTAAGCCTATTACAGATACAATTAATGGGATCGGTTATAATTTTATTAAGAAAGCCACTCTAAAATGTAAAGTCAATCATGTACTAAAAACAACGGAGAGAATAGAAGACATTATTACCTTAAATGGTGGTTATGTAACATTTAACGATTACAATTCAGACAATTGTTACACGTCAGAAATAAGGCATCAAAGAGACAGTTTATTAAAAATAACTCACTATACCCCCCAATGCACTCTAAGTGCAAGAGTTCCGACTAAACTTTTAGATAGTGTAATAAGAAAAATTGTAGCCTTAGCAGAATACATTGATACCAAAAAATTAAGTGCAGATAACGTTAGGTTAAAATTAATGGCGAATCAACTATTCGTTAAGCGAAAGCTGACTACAATAAAACAAACTCAAATTGCCGAAAAATCAATTGCCACAAGATTTAAAGACAAAGAACGGGCGATAAATAGCGAATCAGAGAACCGAAGTCTTGCCGATGAAAGACAACTAAACAACCTTGAATTAATTGATCAGGTTAACTATAGTGAAATAAACTTAATGCTTTACCAGGATATGGCCTTGTATACAAAAACAATCGCAAAACCTGACATAATCAAACCATACCAAACCCCTTTTTTGAACAGGCTTGGCGATGGCATCCTAAACGGTTTAAAAATACTTAGTGAAATTATTATTGCATTGATTAATTGTTGGGGTATTATTGCTTTATGTGTTGCTTTGTACTTTGGTATAAAGTATTTTTACCAACGTTCTACCAAAAAAGTATTGCATTAATAGTATTAATAATTGAATGTGCGCTATTAATTTTGGACAAGTTTTTGATCCAAATTAATAGCGCTTCAATAGAAGTGATCTAATAAGTTCCGGTTTTTCGTAGGTTACCAGGTGTCCGGCATCTTTAATCATTAGAAGTGTGGTATCACAATTGATTAAATGCTTTTTAGCGTAACTAAAATTAGACGTGTCGGCGATTCTATCTGCTGCACCGGTAACCACAGTTGTGGGAACATATAAACGCTCCCATTCCTTTTCAAACTCTGTCATTTCCTTTGCATGCGCATACTTTTCTTCTGTAGCTACATTTAACATTTTAGGCAACATTAGTTGAATTAGTTTACGCTTTCCTAATTTACTGAACCAATAGAACTTTTCTTTAGTTGGATCAATAACAGGCGACACCATTACCAGATGATTAACCTCATCAAAATAATTAATACAAATTTTTGCGCAAATAGGTGCGCCATAACTTCTACCCAAAAGCGTAACAGGTCGATGGTGTTTGTTTTCTTTTTTTATTACTTCATGAATACATCTTGCTTGTAAAGCAGTATTCAATTCCTGTTTGCCATAATTTGATTTTCCATAACCTACGCGGTCAACAGCAATAATATTAAACTTTTGTTGCAGGAGTGAGTCATCCATTAAATTTAAAAACCCATACCAAGCCCCAGGCGCACCATGAACAAAAATTAAATACGGCAAGGTATCGTGAATAATGATTTTGGCATAATGAATTTTATAATCTAAAAAACTGTGTGTTTCAAATACCGGACATACCACCCTGGACTTATAGTGCTCATTGATTTCTTTGTCAGTATATATATACTTGTTAAGTACGAAACACTTTGAGAATAAAATCAAACAAAGCGCCTTTATTAATATAATTACGAAATAGCGCATGTGTTTATGCTAACTTAGATTTAAATCTGAGTTTGTTATCAGAATAATCCAACAAATTTAAACAAGACAACTCTCCGTATAGGGTTCCGAATTTTTCATTTAGTTGCAATGCTTTTGCGCCATTGTATGTAGCAGCTTGTAGAAGTTGTTCCAACGTAAAAACACTACTGGCATTTAAAATCGTGTTTATTTCGCTGCAAACATCCAAGGCTCCATTACTGGCTAAACTATCAGTGCCAATACATATCTTATCTACCTGGTCTTTAAACAAGCTATAATCCGGCAGTTTATTTTCAATATAAAGGTTCGCATTTGGGCAAAAGCACCAGTAAAAACTCTTTCCAACTAGTTCAAGATCTTTTTTGCTTGTAAAGGTGTTATGCACTAAAATGTTTTGTTTTGAATTAAAGCGATTGTAATAATTAGCCAAACTAGTTGATTTTGGTGCAATGAAAAAATCAATCGGAATTTTCAAAAAAGAATACAAATCATTGATTTGACTTTTATTCCCCATAAAAAAATGTGCTTCTTCTTCGCTCTCCTGATTATGGATGGAACTAACTGCTCTACCATTTTTTTGTTCAACTAAGTCTATTAATTCATTGGAAGTACTGTACGGAGCATGTGGGGCTAAACTTGCACTTAACCCTACATCGTCAAATTCCCCCTTAAGTATCAAGCCATTTTCTACTATCTTGTCTTTATTATTCGGATTAAGGCCTATCAATTCAATAAAACTATGATAATAAATTTTGCTCTTGACCTTATGTCCAATGCTTAAACTGGTATTACATATATCGCCAACTGCTACAATTCCATTTGAAATCATATCTCTATCTGCCATCATTGCCGCATCCTTTATCACGCTTTCTGTATAATTTGAACGATTCGATACAATTAAACGAGCAAATTCAACTAATCCAGTATGCTGCGGTATTACATTTTTCAGATGGCTTAACTCGGTGTGGCAATGAGCATTTATGAAACCAGGGGCTATAATGCCATCCAAGTATTCAATCTTATCGGATGGAACATTCGTTTCGTCAACAATGTCTGTCACTTCATTGTTACTAACAACTAAAACGCTCCCCTTTTTAAGGAAGCTAGTTTTTTCAAATAATGCTATGGCAGATAAAAAACGCAAAACAAAGTATTCAAAATTAGTGTTTTAAAGCGAATTATTCTGGACTACTTTGCGTTTGTTTTGGTAAATTTGATGCTTGAATTTGACCACTAAAAAAGATATTCGATCCTTAACCTTGCAAGATTTAAAATCCCTGCTGGTGGAATTAAATCAACCTGCTTTTAGGGCCCAGCAAATCTATGATTGGTTATGGTCTAAACGAGCCACTTCTTTTGAAGAGATGAGCAATCTATCAAAAGAATTGAGGCAATATTTAGATTCTCAGTATGTTTTTAATCCGGTTACGGTTTCTGAAACACAATTAAGTAAAGATGGCACGGTTAAATGTGCCATGAAACTTTTTGATAATTATGTTGTTGAGAGTGTTTTAATTCCAAAAGAAAAAAGAATGACTGCTTGCATCAGTAGTCAGGTTGGCTGCAGTTTAACCTGCAAGTTTTGTGCGACAGGTAAATTAAAACGTATGCGAAACTTGAATGCTGACGAAATTTTTGATCAAGTTGTGTTGGTCAATGAGATTGCGCTTGAGCATCACCAATTACCACTTTCAAACATTGTTTTTATGGGCATGGGCGAACCATTGTTGAATTACAAAGAGGTACTTGACTCAATTGAGAAAATTACATCTCCAAGCGGACTAGGTATGTCTTCTAAACGAATAACAGTTAGCACGGCAGGTGTGGCTAAAATGATTCAAAAACTAGGAGATGATAAAGTCAAATTTAACTTAGCTTTAAGTCTTCACGCCGCCAATGATAAAAAACGTAATGAAATTATGCCTATCAATGAAACAAATAATCTGGATGCTTTGGCAGAGTCGATTGCATACTTTTATGAAAAAACCGGCACACGAACCACCTTTGAATACATTGTTTTTAAAGACTTTAATGATAGCTTAGAAGACGCGGCAGAACTTACGGCTTATTGCAAAAAAGTAAAGAGTAAGGTTAACATTATTGAATATAATCCTATTGACGAAGGCGAATTTAAACAAACCACTAGTACAAGATTAAAAGCATTTACTGATTATTTAACAAACAATGGTATAATTTGTAATGTTCGTAAAAGCAGAGGGAAAGATATTGATGCTGCCTGCGGGCAGTTGGCAAACAAAAACAAATTAGCACAACTAAATTTAAAATAGTAATTTAAAGCAAACATTGAGTAAAGCAGTAGATAATATTAAAGAACCGGTGGCTGAATACATGGCCGAATTTGAAAATAAATTCAAAGAGGCGATGAAAAGTACTGTGCCCTTGCTTGATAAAATTACTGCTTATATTGTTAAACGAAAAGGTAAACAAATAAGGCCAATGTTTACTTTTTTGAGTGCTAAGTGTTATGGAGAAGTAAATGAAAGCACCTATCGTGCGGCTGCATTAATAGAATTACTTCACACAGCAACCTTAGTACACGATGATGTTGTAGATGATAGTAATGAACGCAGAGGGTTTTTTAGCGTTAACGCATTATGGAAAAATAAAATTGCGGTTCTGATTGGTGACTTCCTTTTATCAAAAGGGCTTTTGTTATCAATTGAAAACGAAGATTTTCATTTATTAAAAATTGTAACTAATGCCGTCAGAGAAATGAGTGAAGGCGAATTGCTTCAAATTGAAAAGGCGCGTAGATTGGATATTAGCGAAGAGGTTTACTTTGAAATTATCACTAAAAAAACAGCTACACTTATTGCGGCCTGCTGTGCTGCCGGTGTTGCATCTGTTACCAAAAAACAAGAGTATATAGATACTGCCAAAGAATTTGGAACCCTTACTGGTATTGCATTTCAAATTAAAGATGATCTGTTTGACTTTGGCTCTGATGAAGGAATTGGTAAGCCAACGGGAATAGATATCAAGGAGAAAAAAATGACATTGCCATTAATCTATGCTTTAAATAATAGCTCATGGATTGAAAAACGCAAAATCATTAATTATATTAAAAATCATAACGAAGAAAGCGAAAAAGTTAAGGAAGTAATTGATTTTGTAATTAAAAAAGGAGGCGTTGAATACACAAAACAAGTAATGAATACCTATAAGGAAAGAGCGCTTGATGTCCTTAAAAAATTTCCTGATAGCGAAACCAAAAACAGCCTTGAACAATTATTAAAATATGCGATTGAACGTAAAAAATAAATTAATTGCAGCATGTGTTCTTTTGGCTGCTTGCCAAACAGAGAGTGCAAAAGACAAGCCATTGTCAAATGCTGAAAAAGCCAGAATTGATTCTGTTTCTAAAGCAAATCAAAAAAGAGTTGTCGACTCCTTAAAAAAATTAAATCCCTTATTAATATTACCGCCTGACTCAGAGTATACCGGTGATTACGAAGACCGATACAGAAATGGTATTGTAAAATTTAAAGGGCAGTATCGGTTTGGTCAACGACATGGCATGTGGCTAAGTTTTTTTGATAATGGGCTTAAATGGAGTGAGCTAGAATATGACAAAGGTAATCGAAATGGCTTAAACATTGTTTATTACACCAATGGTAAAACCCGTTATAAAGGTTTCTATAAAAATGATTTAAGAGACAGCGTCTGGCAATTTTTTGACACTACTGGCACACTTATTCAGACCATAAAATATAATAAGGATAAAGAAATAAAGTAACTGTTTATACTCTCTTATTCAGCATTTGTTGTAAAAACATCACTATTTTGCTTACTCTATAAGCAATTTTAATGTATTTGTTTGGCCTTGGATATCGGTTACTCGTATAAAATAAATACCACTAACCAAATCTAGTTTTAATTTAACATCAGTTCCTTCCATTATGGTAGTGTGTATCAATTTTCCTTCCATACTAAATATTTCAGATGTATACTTACCATAATCTTTAAATCTTAAGTTAACATAACCATTACTAGGGTTAGGATAAATATCTATGCTGAGAAATGCATCTTTTTCAGATAAACCTGTAGTTGAACAAGGAGTATACGAATAAGCGGTCACACTTCCTGCGGGGGTATTAGGAAGCATTGTAGCAGTATTACTGCAATTTACATACGGCAACAAAAAGTCTCTGATAAAATTAATTGTACTATCCATGTAGGCTGTGTTGCTTCCATACGGTACATGCCCTGCACCATACCAGGTATAAAATTTATGCGGCACATTAGAAATTTGAGTTCCTTCAAACAACATTCTACTACCATCTAAGTACAAAGTTTGAAAACCAGGGTTTGCTTTACCTCTTCCGTATATCACAGTTCCATCATTCGTACCATGCATTGAGCATAAAGGCACATCTCCGCTTTTCATCCACCAGTATTTTCCAAGTGCACCACACAAATTAATAACCCCTTTAACTTTTGAAGGATAACCTGGGTTGCCACTGTTTCCTGCAATACCGCCAAGGCCATTAATAGTTGAAGTGCTCATGTATGGTTCCATTTCGCATTGCTCATCTAAATAAGCAACATGTAAGGCAGTTATTGCGCCCGCAGAGGATCCGCCAATATAAATTTGGTTTGTGTCAATTTTATATAAATTAGCTGTTCTCGCATCTTTATAAAAAAAGCGAATAGCAGCCTTCATATCGTGATAGGCCCTAATTAATGCAGGAACAATTCTTGCAGAATCCAAAGGGAAAAAACCTGTACGATAGTCAATACTACTGGTAACATAGCCTTTCTTTGCAAAAGCGTTACACAGAGCTACCTGATCACCATCGGTTTTAGTGCCGGCTAAAAAGCTACCACCATGAGCAAAAATAAGTAATGGTCTATTTGTAACAACATCACCACTCGGTTGATAGACGTCTAAGAATAAATTAGTGGTTGAACTGCCGTTCCAATTTGTATTTGAACCAAACTGAATATTACTGCTAACAGTTACTGTAGAAAACACATCACTGTAATACCGTGTACAAATTTGAGAATTTAAAATGTAACTCCCTAAAAGGCTAAATGCCAAGTATATTTTTTTCATATTATTATTAATAATGAGTAATGTTACTAAATTTTTTATGGAAATACAACCCCTGGATATTGATTTGCATTAAGCTGAGGAATTCTACTTTTATACTGTTTGTTAATTGCTTTAATACACTCGTTGGTTAATAAGGCATTTCCAATTGGGTTTAAATTAATCCCATCTAAAGAAAAAGCTCCGCCTTTAACAAATTGCGCATTGATAGTATTTCCATTGTATATTATCCCGTTAAATAATGAATTATAAAAAGTAAATGCGTCCACCAATGCAAGATTCTTTTGCTGACATACACCTTTTAATTTGTCATTATAAGCTGCGATTGTTGTTCTGATGGCAGCAATTTCGGTTAATGATAGCACCATTCTGTTCTCAAATGGATTTAACGAACCTAAGAAATTACATTTTACAGAATCTAACGGCGTGCCTAAGGTTACCATTTCTCCATCCTTCAGTTGCCTTGCACCAATCGGCGCAGAAGGGTCAAAAGCAACAAAAGCATTTGCGCCAACACTAAAGGAAATTGATCCATTAGATATAACATTATATACAAGTGTTAAATCATTTACCTTAGTTTGATCAAGAGTGAGACCATTGTATGGAATCGTATTGAAATAAGGAAATTTTGTAACATCTGGCACATTAATAATAACGCCTTTAGCTCCATTCGAGGTTAATCTATTTACAAGTGCATCAATAGCGTTATTAAATCTACTTTCTGATGTTAAATTATCCGAAGCACCACCGTTTACTGCATATTGCAAAACATCATGTAATCCGGGCTGAAGAACAAAAAAACTTGGATTTGTTGAAAGCGCATCATCAATAATTGACGAAGTACTTTTGTTTTTTGCAAAGCGTTCGAAAAAAGGATTATAATAAGTGTTACCCGGATTACCATAACCAGTTAACAGCATTTGGTATGACTTTGCGAACGGAACACTAAAATCAGTATACGATGCTGATGGGACAGATGCCTTTAAATCTGAAAAGGTAGCGTTTGAATTTGGCTTGATTGGGGATAATGAGGTAATTCCTTTGCAATCTACTTTATTGTCCAAAAAACTTTTGGCTGTGACAACAGTGCTATTTAAACTGCTTAAACCAAAACCATTAAATTGATTGCCAACTAAAGGCTGTGTTAATTTTTCTCCACCGACCAAACCTAATTGTTGCGCAAGTAAATTGGATACGCTGTTCTTCTGAGCTTCTACATTTAAAGCACCATCCGCATAGTTACCTAAGCCATTTCCGCCTATAAAAACAACACTTGCAGGATTCATTTCACCGGTAATTGGTTTACTTTCTTTTAATTTAGGCTTACAGCTAAATATAAAAATCAATATGATTAAAATGCAATTTTTCATGTTTAAAACTGATATCTGATGCTAATCCCTGGGGCTAAAACTGCGGTTTTAAAAGTGCCTCTTAAATTACTTTCGTAATTAATTGCAGCTCTTGTAAATTGGGTAAAATACATAGAGGCATCAACTTGTAAATTTGTGGCAATTAAATAGCTTACTCCGGCAGTAAAAATAAAGCGATTGGCATCAGGAGTTTCAGGTGTAACATACCCCTGTTGAACTGGAGATATGCCATAAGCTGCGCCAGCTCTAAACTGAAACTTCTCGTTTACAGTATATTGTCCTCCTAGTCTAAACGCAAAGGTGTTCTCATAAAGTCGTGGTGATTTTGTATCCAAAAGTGATGTTGTGTTGGTTTCGTAATCAAAAGCCAAGGTATCATACGCTTTCCAACCAACATAATTAATGTCTGCCACCAAATTTATTTTTTCATTAAGTTGAAAATGCGCCCCAAATGTAAATACTTGAGGCAAAGGCAAGGAAGACGTAAATTTACCATTCGGGAAATTAGGTGCTAATCCTTCAGGTACATAAAAATTAGCTCTACCATCCTTCACCTTCATGTTTACCTGCGAACGATAAGATAAGGCAAGATTTAATTGTTTAGTCGCTTTAATATAAATTCCTATGTTAAACCCATAACCGTTAGCTCTTCCATCAAGTTCTGCTCTTCCGTAAACCCCATTGCTGTTAATAACCGGTATATCCTTTTGTAAATTAACGCTTCCAATCGCGTTTACAAAGCCTGCACCTATGCCTATACGGTTGGTTACCTGATAACTTAAAGTTGGCTGAAAAAAAATTGTTTTTAACTGCAATCGTGTGATGGCAAACCTGCCTATCCACTCGGAAGGCCATTGGACAGTACTCCCAAATGGTGTGTAAACAGCCAGGCCGATTCTAAATCTACTCGTGTCTTTTGGAGAAAACAAGGCATAAGCTGCAAAGGGTGTACTAACGGGTGATTCTGTTCTACTCATGATTTGTGCGGCACTATCAAGATAAACAGTATTTGGAATGGTAGGACTTACGCCAACGTTTAAGCCATTCTTCATCACAAAAGCCGCTGAACCGGGATTATAAAACAACAAACTTTCGTCTTGAACAAATGCAGAACCCGCGCTCGCCATGCCTTGTTGCTTTTGACCTTGCAAGTTAACTTGAAAACCTTGGGCCTTCAACGTAACTGAAGCAAGACTTAAAGTAATAAACAACCCTTTAAAAATAGACAAATGGCTTTTCATTTAAAATTTAAAAGTAATAATAATGGAGGTAATGACCAACTTCAATAAAGTATTTATTGCTTTAAATCCAAACTAATTGCCAACTAATTTGTTTAATCAATAGTTATATGCTGCTTGTTGCAAAGGTACTTTGCATTTGTATTATATAAAATACTGTATATTTGTGCTATAAAATTACACTTATGTCTAATAATCTGTTAAAAGGTAAGCGCGGAATCATTACCGGCGCTTTAGATGAAAATTCCATAGCTTGGAAAGTAGCACAAAAAGCCCATGAACAAGGTGCTTCATTTGTTTTAACAAATGCACCAATAGCCATGAGAATGGGTGAGATTAATAAATTAGCAGATTCAACGGGATCAAAAATAATTCCTGCTGATGCAACACTTGTTCCGGATATTGAAAAATTATATTCTGAAAGTATGCAGCACTTGGGCGGAAAAATAGATTTTGTACTTCATTCAATTGGAATGAGCGTGAACATTCGCAAAAACATTCCATACACAGAATTAAATTATGACTTTTTTAATAAAGGAATAGATGTTTCTGCCATGTCATTCCATAAAATGTTAGCTGTTGCACACAAAATGGACGCAATAAATGATTGGGGAAGTGTTGTTGCTCTTACATATATTGCCGCTCAACGAGCTTATCCGTTTTATACCGACATGGCAGATATAAAAGCAATGTTGGAGAGTATTGCACGCACATTTGGTTACCATTATGGTATGCAAAAGAAAGTTAGGATTAACACAGTGTCTCAATCACCAACTCGTACAACTGCGGGAAGTGGTATTAAAGGATTTAATGAGTTTTACGAGTTTGCAGACAAACAATCTCCATTAGGCAACGCATCTGCAGAAGATTGTGCAAACTATTGTATAAGCTTATTTAGTGATTTAACTAGAATGGTAACCATGCAGAACCTAATGCATGACGGTGGTTATTCTTCTACTGGTGTTAGTCAATCTCAATTAGATGCATTAATGAAATAATTAATATGGAGCTTTTACACAAACAAAACGAACGTACAGTAAAATTAGTTGTTTATAGCGCAACAGTGCTCGTTTGTGCAATCGTAGTGGTGCTTAACCAAAAATGGTTACCACACCCTGTAGAGTTTCCATCCTTTATTTACAAGCTTCCTGCGCTTAACGCTTTTCTTAATGGTACTTGCAGTGTTTTATTAGTTGCATCTCTTGTTGCAATAAAAAAGAAAAACATAGCTTTGCACAGGAAATTAAATGTTACTGCGTTTGTTTTAAGTGCGCTGTTCATTTTAAGTTATGTTACTGCACATTATTTTATTCCTGATACAAAATATGGTGATCTTAATCATGATGGAATGATGAGTGCAGAAGAAAGCGAACTGGTTAGTGGGATTAAACCTATTTATTTAGTTATTCTTCTTTCGCATATTTTTTTAGCAATTATTGTTTTGCCCTTAGTATTGCTTTCGTTTTACTATGGCTTAACTGATCAGCGAGAAAAACACAAAAAACTTACCAGAATAAGTTATCCGGTTTGGTTATACGTAACCATAACCGGTGTTGTTGTGTACTTAATGATTAGTAAATATTACAATTACTAAAATCAAAAATCTCATTGCTTGTTTAGTTGTTTTCTTACGTAGTTTTCGTTAGGTAGTATAGATTGTTGTATACGCTTTGCATAATTCATCGATGAAATAATTTCATTAGCCTTTTCTTCTATAATGTTCTTTTGCGCCTCAATTTCTGCTTTTTGTTTTTGAATGATTTTAAATCTTTTATAAAGCACTGCTAGAAAGGCAGCGACGATTAAAATAATAAGAATCATAAAATATTTAATGGTTTGGCTTCGTTTTATTTCCAAATTCTTTTCTTTAATTTTGGTTGCATTTAATAATGAGTCCTTTGCCATTGAATTTTTAAACTCGGTTAACTTTTCCTGGTATTCAACGTCCTCTAAAGATTGAAATGTACTCAAAGAGTCTTTAACCAAATAAGATTTTACGAGAAAAAAATTAGCTAATTTAAAATTATTTAATGCGCTGTAAACACTGTAAGATTCGTAATAATACCTTTGCAAGGATAAAGAATAATCGTTTGTGTCAATAAATTTCTTGCTTTCGTTTATATAAAACAAAGCCTTGTTGTAATTCCTAAGTCTATAGTAAGGATCCGATAAGCTTAAATTCACCTCAGCAAGTAAACCGCTGTCCTTTATTATTTCTTTAAAATATTTCGATTTCTTAAAGTTGACAATTGAAGAGTCATATTGCTTTAAGTTATTGTAAATTGTTGCGATGTTATTGTAGTAATATGCGATACCAGAAGTATCTTTTGTGAGATTAGCTAAATGGTATGCTTTTAGCATATGTTGCTTCGCCACTTAGTAATTTTCGCCAGTTGCGTAACATATACCCAAATTATTGTAAGTATCAGCCAAAAGCATGCTATCTTTAGATTTATACACATAATTCAAAACCAACTTATAATATGTTATAGCTCTTTTTGTGTCGTTTAAAAAATAATAATTATTCCCATAGTTAAAATATAAACGTGCCAACTCTTTATAATTATGAAGTTGCTGCCAAATTAACGCTGCCTTCTCAAAATAACTGCTTGCTGCCACATATTCCCTTAAATTACTGTTAATGTTTCCGTATTTAAAATAACATAGAGCGGTTAAATCCTGTCGTTTTACTTTTTCCGAAATAATTAATGCGGTATCAAGTGATTTTAAACTATTCGCATAATTTTTAATTTCATAATACTCATCTGCCAAACTAAAATACCTACGAACTTTAATACTGTCGTTCGCACTTTTAATGAGATCAGAATAAACGTTTAAGATTTTATTTTGTGAAATAATAACTTCGGAGGTCAGGCCTAACAGGAATGTCAAACTAATTTTAATAATCAAACCACTTATCTTGTTTATATAAGTTGGTAGTATATTACTCTTCATTCCTCAAAAGCGTTACATGACCAAATCTAACCTCTTTCCGTTTAGTAACCGCATTAATAAACTCTGCACGCCAAACATAAACATCCTGTTTACAAGGTAGTCCTTTAAACTTGCCGTTCCAGCCTTGAAGGAAGTCCGTCGTAGTAAAAATATTCTCTCCCCATTTATCATAAATTTTTAACTCGTAATTTTCGGTTCCAACGCAAATTGGTAAAAAAATATCGTTTAAGTTGTCACTATTTGGTGTGAATGCATTGGGCGGCCAAAATCTAAACTCAGGATTAATTACAACCAACTGATAACTCGTATCTGTACAACCAAAATTATTTTTAACAATTAACTTAACATTATAATTGCCGTATGTTTGATACAAATTACCTGTAAAGGATTGATAACTGTTATTACCATCATTAAAATCATAATACCATGAAATAACATCCGGACTTGATCGATTCTGAAAATTAATGTACGGATCAAAAATAGTGGTTACGCTTGGCGAGGCAATAAAATTAGCAATAGGACTTGGCACAACATTCACCAAAATTGAAGCATTAGAAGTATCTGCGCAAACGGAAGTTGTAGTAACTGTTAAATGAACGGTGTATATTCCAACACCATTAAAATAAACAATTGGATTTTGAAGTCCGCTCACAAAGCCGTCAGAAATTGACCAATTGTATTTGACCGGGAGTTCACTAATAGTTCCATTGCTCAAAAATACTTTCCCGGGATTACAAATTTTATCCGGTAAATTTTCTATTATTGCTTTAGGTCGTTTAAAAACAATTATTGTGTCTGAGGTTGAATCTCTGCATGAAAATTGATTTCCCTTTAGTTCAATTACATAGATGCCAGGTGAGTTAAAAGTAACGCCATTAATTATTTGTGTTGTTGCACTAACGGGAGTTGCTGAAGATGTAAAATTCCAAAATAAGGTTGCTTGTGGCTGAATTGTGCCAGTAGCAGCAAAACTAAAACTGTTACCACTTAAACATTGATTATTGCTTTTATTAAAATTAATTTCAAATGGCGGATATATTTTTACCTGTTTCTTAATCGTATCGGTACAGAACTTTCCCGGATTAACAACCAACGTTACAAGATAAGAACCGGTGTCCTGATAAGTGTATGTTGGGGAAAATAGCGAGCTTGTATCATTCGAAATTCCATTCACGCCAAAATCCCACGAATAGGATTGAGCAGTTGATGTGTTAACACTTTCATTTACAAAATTTGCTGTGTTTCCGAAACATTGAGAAGTGAAATTTCCAATAGCTGCAAGTACACTCACCTGACAAGGAACAACCTGAAACTGATATTCACGATAATGTGTACTTATTATATTTCCATTACGATATTCTTTAACACCAACACATACAAGGTATATTCCTAAATTATTTGGCGTTCCTGAAAATTGGCCGGTTGAACCGTTAACAAGAAAGGATGGGTTACCCGGCAACTGATTTAAAACAGAATACGTAGATGTAAAAAGCGTTGTTGGATAAGGCGGAGACGGTGCAATTATAGGGCATGAAGGCGGTGGTGATGCGCAACTATTATTTACACCACCGTTTATAGAAGGACAACAATCATCCAGTCCATCGAAAGAATTATAAAAAATATAAACGAGAGAATCGCCATCTGGATCCGTAGCCGAGTAGTCAAAATTAAAGTTCAATTTATTACACATGAACAGAGGCGGAAGGTTTTTAAATCGAGGAGAGTTATTTACCCCAAATAAACTTAATTGAGGCACATAACAATAATAGGTTGACCCAGTTTTTCCAGGTTGTACAATATTGCTAATAGAATTGTTCCTGCAACACCGCTGATAAACGAGATAATAACTATAAAGATTAGTGTTTAAGGTAATTGTTTTTGTGTAGACTCCTTCTTCAATGCATCTGTTAGGAGTTGTAATACAAGGGTTGTTTATAGTGTTTGGAACTAAACTAACAATAGGAATACCCATTGTAATAACTGTATCCAACAAAGGGTTATTTTGATTTTTTACAGATAAATAACAAGGGCCTGAATTCGAACTATTTCCATCAAATCCGGCAAGTCCATTATCACAATCCCTATAAACCTTAAGCGTAACCCTGTATTGATTTGTTCCCAAATAATCATAATAAATTTCCCCTCCGACTATATGCGTAGCAAAACCATCAAAATAAGTTATGATTAGGATGGCTAGAAATATTAATCTTTTTAACAGTTGCACTAAGTTAATACAAATGACCAATATTTATTGAATTTCAGCGGGTTTTTAACATCTTTTTTTGTAAATTTGTTTATGCGCTATCTCAGTATTTTCCTTTTGTTCTTTTGCTTTAACAATTATGCACAACTCTTTGTTGCGCACGATACCATAAATGTTATTGAAAATGGTAAAAGTTTAAGGCTAGCGTGGGCCGGTGGCATCAACTATTCCAATATCTCGAATATTGATTTAAATTTCGATGGTAAGAAAGATGTGGTTGTATTTGATAAAAGTAATCAATTTGGCTCAGCCATTTTTAAATGTTTCATCAACGTAGGTTCACCCGGTCAAGTAAAATATGAGTTTAAGCAGTCTTTAAGTACCAACTTTCCTGCTGCCAAAGATTGGGCGGTTTTATTGGATTACAACAATGATGGAAAAGAAGATATTTTTACAAGCACTACCGGTGGGATAAAAGTTTTTAAGAACACCAGTACACCATCCAGTGGTATTTCGTTTGCATTGGCAAAAAACATGCTGGTATCGGATTACAATCCTACGGGTCCTCCCAGTGTTTCAAATCTGTTTGCTAGTAACGTAGGTGTTCCTGGTTTAAGTGATATTGATAACGACTCTGATATTGATGTTTTAACTTTCTCACCAGGCGGATTTTTAGTTGAATTTCACAAAAACATGAGCGTGGAAACTTATGGTCATTCTGATTCGCTAAATAAATTTATTATTGGTGATCTATGTTGGGGAAAAATGCAAGAAAGCAGTTGCGTGGTTTCCTTCAGTCAATGTCCTTTAATGAAGCTATTTAATGAAAAGACATTACAAACTAATTCAAAAACACTTCATGCAGGTTCTTGTTTAACCTGTGTAGATATTGATGGGGACAATGATAAAGATTTAATCATGGGTGATATTTCGTGTGACGTTGTGCAGCTTGCAAAAAATACAGGAAGCTCAACACTTGCGCTAGTATCCGACACAACAAAACTTTTTCCTAATTCAACAAATCAAATCAAGTTTAATATTTTTCCTTGCACCTATTTTGTAGATGTTAATGGCGATAATAAAAAAGATTTGTTAGCAACACCGAATGCTTTTGGGAGTGAAAACGTCAACTCCGTATGGTATTATGAAAATGTAAGCACAACACCAACCTTAAACTTCAACTTCAAACAAAAAAACCTTTTCCAGAATGAAATGATTGATGTAGGGCAAAATTCATTTCCTATATTGTTTGACTACAATGCGGATGGAATTAAAGATTTACTGGTTGGCACATACGGTTACTACAATGGTACACAACTCAAATCGCAGTTAACACTTTATAAAAACATTGGTACAATAACAGCGCCAAGTTTTTCATTGATCACCCGAGATTATGCCGGTATAAGCAGCTATTCATTTACTAACATCATTCCAACTGTTGGTGATATTGATAATGATGGAGATATTGACATCCTGGTTGGGACTTCTTTTGGTCAAATACACTGGCTTAAAAATTCAGCCGGTATAAGCAATCCTGCTACTTTTACACAAGTCGCAATTAACGCATTTAGTTTTACAACTCTCTCATCTAATATTGCGCCTCAACTTTTCGATTTGAATGAAGATGGTTTGTTAGATTTATTAATCGGCATGAAAAACGGCAGAATTGCCTATTATCGCAATAATGGAACCTCAAGTAATCCTTCATTTACGTTAGTTACTAACACCCTCGGAAACATAAATGTTCAAGGCGACATCAGCACGTTTGGTATTGATGGGTTTGCCTCACCTTATGCCTACAAATCCGGTACAGATGTTCGGATTTTGGTTGGTTCTATCAGCGGGCAGATTTTTGAATACAAAGTTCAAAGTCCTGTTAATCCCACTAGTACATTTACATTAGTTAATAACAACACTAACGGCATCAACGTAGGAGCCCAATCCTCGCCCTTTTTTGAAGACATTAACAATGATGGTAACAGAGATCTTTTTGTAGGTAATGCCTCAGGGGGACTAACCTATTTTGGATCTAACTCCCCTTTTATTACTGTGAAGGAAAATACAGCTTCAGATTTACCAATCTTCAAAATATATCCGAATCCAAATAATGGCGCCTTCAAACTCCAAACCAGCACTGACATTACATTTGTAGATATAGCGATTTATGACATTTACGGTCGTCTTATTTTCTTTAAAAATAATCATTCTGTTGGCGAACCCCTTTATACAAATTCTCTAAACAAAGGCATTTATAACTTGTTAATTAATTCAGCGTTGAAACAGAGTAAACAACTTAAACAAAGTGTAAAGCTGGTTATTGAAGAATGAGTTCATCAAAAAAGAACATATCTTTTTTTCTTGCTGTTCCTCTTCTTTTATTGTGTTATACTTGCACAAAACAAAAAGGTAAAATAAACTACGGCGAATTTCCTGAAGAAATAGGAAGCATAATGGCAAACAAATGTGCAACATCTGGTTGTCATAATGCAAAAAGTAGTGTCATTGCCGGGAACTATAATTTAGACAGTTGGGAAAGTATGTTTAAAGGCAGTAACAGTGGTTCTCCTGTGATCCCATTTAACAGCAACTTTTCCAGTTTATGCTTTTACATTAACACCTACCAAGAACTTGGGCTGCAAAACACACCCACTATGCCTTTAAATGGGAAAGCGCTGAGCTTTAATGAAGTTAAAATTATTAAGGATTGGATTGATGCAGGCGCGCCAAACTTAAACGGTGAAATTAAATGGCAAAGCGGTGCAAGAAAAAAATTATACGCAGTTAATCAAGGTTGCGATGTTGTAACAGTTTTTGATGCTGAATCACAGTTACCAATTCGAGTTATCCCAGTTGGAACAAAATCCGGACCGGATACACCACACAATATAAGGGTTTCAGGAGACGGCAAGTATTTTTATGTGCTCTTCATTAATAACAACATACTTCAAAAATTCAGCACCATTGATAACTCATTAATTGCGAACATTCCTCTATCTCCATTAGCTGCCGGAACCGGAACTGCAGATGCATTCGATTGGAATACCATAGTTCTAACGAAGGACAATAAAAAAGCATATTGTGTAAGTTGGCAAGCAGCAGGTAAAGTTGCTTGCGTTGACCTCGTCAATCATAAGCTGATTCACTTTGTTGGTGGGATGTATAACCCACACGGAATAGCACTCTCCAATAATGAACAAAGCATATATATTACTGCTCAATTCGGCAATTGTTTGTTTCAATTTGATACTGCTTTTACAGTAAGTAATAAATACAGTTTAGATGGACTGCCTCCAAACGAATTTAGTAATACTATAAACTCCCATGAATTAGTTATCGGAAAAAATCCTGATGAGTTAATTATAACTTGTCAAAAAAGCAACGATATTAGGGTATTTAACACTATAACCAATACTGTAACTACAATCATTCCATCCGCCGCAGATCCAACAGAAATTATATACTCATCACAACACAATTGCTACTACATTACCCATACTGAGGATACATTAAGTTTTTCAAATAGTAGGGGTAGTGTAACTAAACTAAATGCTACTGATTACAGTATGGTAAAATTAAAGTGTGGCTATCAGCCACACGGTATGGCAATTGATAAAACCAGCAATTTATTATATGTTTTGTCCAGAAACAGAAACACACAAGGCCCTGCTCCTCATCATACCAGTAATTGCATTGGTAGAAATGGTTTTGTTAGTTTCATTAATTTACAAACTTTCTCCATACTTAATAAGACATACGAATTAAGTGTAGACCCATATACAATATACGCTCAACCCTAATGGAATTAGAGAAATTACTAAACAAACAACCTATTTTACTTTACGACGGCGACTGTGGTTTTTGTAACAAAAGCATACAGTTTTTTTTGTCTCGTGAAAAAAATAACCAAATGCATTTTGCCGCTTTACAGTCAGAAACAGGGAAACAATTAAAACATTACTTTGAAATAAATGATAAAGTTGACAGCATGATACTAATCAAAGACTATTCTGCTTTCATCAAATCGTGCGCAGCATTAAGATTAACTTTATTCATGCGTGGTTTGTGGCCTGTACTAATAATTTTCGTAATTATTCCGCCATTTATTAGAAATATTGTTTACGATTTTATTGCAAGAAGAAGGAAAAGGCTATTAAAATCGAATGAAATTTGTCTCATTCCTACATCAGAAAATAGACAAAGATTTTTAGACACAATACTTTAATATTTATTGATCCTTCTTGAAAAACTTTGCTCTACCTTTAACAAACGGTGCTTGCTTCATATTCTCAAATTTTAACAATTAAGGTTCGAAAACTGTTAACGTTGATTAAATAAATTTTATACCTTGGTAATTATATTTTGATTAAATGAAACAAATTATTTTTACCGCAGCTTTATTATCCTTAACGATAGGTTATGCACAAACACAAAAAAGACCAGACAATTGGTTTAATTTAGACCCAACCATAGATAAGGTGAACGGTGTTGGAACTAATAGAGCTTACGATGAATTATTGAAAAACAAAACTTCCACTACAATTATTGTTGGGGTTTTAGACAGTGGGGTTGACTATGACCATGAAGATTTAAAGGAAGTCATGTGGACAAATCCGGGAGAAGTACCAGGGAACGGCATTGACGACGATAAAAATGGCTACATTGATGACATACACGGTTGGAATTTTATTGGTGGAAAAGATGGTCAAAATGTTAATGGAGATAATTTGGAAGTAACACGTTTATATCGTTTTTTAAAGCCTAAATATGAAGGTAAACAAGAAAGTGACTTTACCACCAAAATAGATAAATCAGATTATTTATATTTCAAAAAGGTAGAAAAAGAGTATCTAAAAACTAAAGAAGAATTTGAGTCAGGTTATAAACAACTAAGTTTTCTATATGAAGGATTAACTGCATTCAATAAGAAAGCAAAAGCTCAGTTAAATGTAACTGAAATTACATCTGAAAATATTTCAAAATTTGAAGCTACTGATAAAAAGGATAAGCAGTTTAAACTCATAGCCAGCAATGTTATTAAAGATGAAAAAAATTTAGATGAAGCCATAGAAAATAAAATTCAAGCAGGCTATGATCAGTATAAACAATTTGTTGAATGTGGGACAAACTTGGATTTTGACCCAAGAATAACTATTGTAAAAGACGATTATTCAAATAACACCGATTTTAATTATGGAAATCCGGATTGTAAAGGGCCTAACAGTTATCACGGTACACATGTTGCCGGAATTATTGCAGCGAAAAGAGGTAATTCGATAGGAATGGATGGTGTAGCCAACAACGTTAAAATTATGGCATTACGCATAGTTCCCGGAGGAGATGAGCGCGACAAAGATATAGCTGCTGCAATACGTTATGCAACAGATAATGGAGCAAAAATTTTAAATATGAGTTTTGGTAAAGCCTTTTCGTGGAATAAAAAAGTAGTTGACGATGCGGTTAAATATGCTGAAAGCAAAGGCGTTCTTTTGATTCATGCCGCAGGAAACTCCCACTTAGATATTGATACTGAAATACATTATCCAACCAAGGTATATGCCGACGGTAAAATTGCCAGTAACTTTATTGATGTTGGTGCCTTAAGCTGGCAACCGGATTCTAAAATTCCAGCTACTTTTTCTAACTATGGTAAAAAAACGGTTGATGTTTTTTCTCCCGGCGTTGATATTTATTCTACTATTCCTGAAAATAAATATAAAGATGAAAACGGGACTAGTATGGCAGCTCCTGTTGTAGCTGGAGTTGCGGCTGTCATCAAATCGTATTATCCTGACTTAACTGCTCAGCAGATTAAAAAAATAATCATCAAAAGCAGCAACAAAACTTATAAGAAAACAAAAGTGTTAAAGCCGGGTTCCAAAGATGAGTTGGTAAAATTTACTGAACTGGGAAAAAACGGTGGGATTGTTAATTTATATGAAGCGATAAAATTAGCTCAGAAATTTTCAAAATTTAAAGGCTAGTTTTTATAATCCATTACATTCAAGGTTTTATCGCACATGAAATGTTCTAGCTTTATATTGTTAGAACAAATAACTAATGTTCGCTTTTGAATATTGGCACGTAATTGATTTTGATACCAATCTATAGAACGCTCATCCAAATTACTGATTGGTTCATCCAATAAAAGAAGTTGTGTATCCGCAAAAATTGCTAAACCGAGTTTAAGGCGCTGTTTCATGCCGCTGCTAAACTGTTTGATTAGCTTATTTGTTGACGACTTTAAATCCAATTCATTTATAAAACTTTCTGCACTTAAATTTTGAAAGAATGGCTTAGCTATGCGACAGTGCTCCACCAATTCAAGTAAAGTAAACTCCTCTATTAATTGTAAATACGGTGAGGCAAAGCTAATGTGTTGGTGAAGGGAATCTTCTGGTATTAGGGCCTGTGCATTTTTATAAATAATCTCCCCTTCATTGTAACTTACGTAGCCGCTTATCATTTGTAGAAGCGTAGATTTACCGGAACCGTTATTCCCAAGAATCACAAGCCTGTCCGACTCATTAATATGATAATTTATTTTCCTAAAAACCCATTCCGATTTAAACTTCTTACCAAGGTTATTTAATTCAACAGAAATCAATTTTAGATCCCTTTAATGATACCGTCCTTTTGCGATTTAATAAAATTCAAAATCTGATTTCGTACCTCTGACTCTGCAATTTCATTTTCAACTATTTCTAGCGCATTCGAAATATTATGGCCTCTGACAAAAATAATTCTATAAATATCTTCTATCTGCTTGATTAAATCTTTGTCAAATCCTCTGCGGGCGAGGCCTATTGTATTAACACCAATAAACTGAAGCGGCTCTCTGGCAACCCGAACATAAGGCGGAACACTTTTTCTAACCAATGAAGCACCTGCTACAAAACTATGAGCACCAATTGTTACAAATTGCTGCGCTGCAACAACGCCTTCAATTACCACATAATCTTCAACTGTGATGTGTCCAGCCAAACTGCCATTGTTGGCAATAATAACATTATTCCCAATAATGCAATCATGACCAAGATGAGTATAGGCCATAATCAAGCAATTATTTCCTACTTTGGTGGTCATTCTATCAGCTGTTCCTTTATGAATAGTAGCATATTCTCTGATAACAGTATTGTTTCCAATCACAGTATTGGATTTTTCGCCTTTATATTTTAAATCCTGATTTACCACACCAATAATAGCGCCGGGAAAAATTTGGCAGTTATCTCCAATTATTGTATCAGGATAAATTACTGCGTTAGGATGTATATAAACATTATCACCGATTACAACGCGATCATAAATGGTTGCAAATGCAGAAACAGTTACATTGTTACCAATCTGAGCGCCGGCATGAATATTCGCAAGATTAGAAATCATTTATTAGGCTTCAATTGGTTTTTCAATTCCTTTAACTTTCACTATTTGAGCCATCATTTCGGCTTC
>B570J29032_109959685_pt1 | contig 72875 bp, 43 predicted proteins | sample LakMenEpi16Nov12_FD_29032 | JGI IMG/M metagenome (IMG submission 29032) | reverse complement strand
GGGTGGGGGGTTGTTATTAACCCCTCCTCATCCTCTCTCCCCCATATGCGACTGGGTACCGGGGGGTATCATTTCTCTGTTGGAACTATGGGGGTAGTTTTGTAGATGTTGGTTATTTTGTAGACGTTCCACGTGAAACATGTAGAACTTCAAGGAATTTTTATATATTTGTAGACATGCACGCATAGCTCAACCGGATAGAGCATCAGCCTTCTAAGCTGAGGGTTCCAGGTTCGAGTCCTGGTGCGTGCACAATAAACCTGTCCAGTTTATTATGCAAAAAACTGGACAAATACGTAGTACTATGAAGATTGTATTCCCTAAGGAGATAAGTATTCTATCTCATACGTTTAAGGTGAGGACCGACAAGAATAACGCGGGTGGGTCGTTCAGTTTCCCCGATAGTGAGATTGTAATTGGAACAGCTACTCTACAGTCTGATCCTTCTTATGTATTCAGTGTTATCTGTCACGAGGTGATGGAGGCTGTCTGTGTTGCTACAGGCACCAGGTACAGTGACCCGTCAGTACCCAATGACTACAAGTTCTTTATGGACCACAAAGGCTTTGAGGTAAACATCAGTGTTTTTGCCAAAGTAATCCAACAATTTATAGGAAAATGAATTATCGTAACCCTGGTTACGGTAACCCTGATTACAGTAATACAAAAAAAACCTTTAACACCAACGAGAAATGAAATCAAAATTCAAACTAATATGCTCAGCTGGAAGCTATGAAGCAGATTCTTTTTTTCAATTAGTTATTGAAGTGCTCAAACACAGGTTTTGGCATTTGAGAACTCATGGTAAGTGGATGGATTAAAAACTTAATACCAAAGAAAATGAAACTATTTAAAAGATTCACTATTCTAGAAAATCACAATACGTTCTACATTCTTCCGGCTGTTTCTGTATGGTACGAAGAAGACTACAAATATGTAAAAAAGAAAGAGACCGAAACAGTAGTAGGTTTTAACCACTACTATCTCGATCTCACATGGTTTAAATGGTCGCTGTCTTTGCAGCTAACCTAGTTACTCGTGCTCATCGGGTTGAGATATCTCTGACCAAGTCTTAAATATTTCGTCAAGAGTGGTGCCTTCTACCCATTGACCTTTTGCTTTGCGCTCTTCAAACTCTTCAGTTGCGCATTTTTTACATTTGGTTGAAACCCAACCGTCATTCCAACGACCGACATCTTGTTTAGAACCACATTCTTCACAAGTATAGAATGAGTCTTCTTCAGCTGCATCGATGGCTTTCCAGTTCTTATCACTGGTACCGGTCACGTAAAAGCGCAGTCCTCCAAACTTTTCTTTAATCTGAGTTACTTTTGTGACATGGTCAGTACCATGTTCAAGATTAAGCATTGTATCGTTTTCATGGATTGTCTCTACAAGCTTTTTAATAATTGGGTACCATCCAAGACCAACACCCATTCCCGTACCATATGTTTCATATGGATCAGGTTCGCAGTTTAGTCTTACGCAGAATGTAAACATCTTTGGATAGATGTCTACAATTTGTTTAGCGAGCTTGTGTCTTAGCTCAGTTTTATCATTTGTACTCATAATCTAAAATTTTACCAACTAAATCCGATCTGTGATTCACCTTGAGCTTGATCCACTTAATTTCTTCAATTTTTTTACTCAGCTCAATAACATAGCTTAATCCGTTATATTCATCCTTAATATCCTTCTGCTCATTGTCACCGTTAATGATGATCTTACCAGTCTTACCAAGACGAGTAAGAATTGCCAGCATTTGCTGTTTATTTAAGTTCTGAGCTTCTTCTACGACAAGAACGTCATCTATAGTCTTTCCGCGAATAAACTGCACAGGCATCGCTTCTATGAGCTTATCTTTAATCAGCTCTTCAATCCTTACTCTATCATAACACTTTAGCAGGTTCTCCTGAAAGGCTTCTAAATAAGGATTAAACTTTTCATCAAGAGATCCAGGTAGAAAACCTAGAGAGTTACCTACCTCAATAGTCGCTCTTGTAACTAAAATCTTTTCTGATTCTTTTTTAAACAGAAAATCTAAAGCAGTTTGTGCAGAGACAAGCGACTTACCACAACCGGCTCTACCTGTAATGACTACAACTTGGTTTTCTCTAATTAAACGTTTTACTTCTTTCTGCTCTTCGTTTAATTCTACTTTATAACGAATCTCGTTTTTACGGGTACGGTTTGCTTCTCTCATCCTGAAATCCTATTAATGTGATCTGAAATTTTAATTTTAAGGTCAATGTCTGTAACATGCTCCAACACTTCTTTTAGAAGATCCTGAACATGTCTCTTACTCTTTTCTTTACTATGCCGAACATTTTTGGATTCTACAAAATGTAAATAGTAAGAAATCTCATCAACCTCTTTGAGTTTTCGATAATACTTATCGAGTCTTGCATCAACTCTACGAATAGACTGTGTACTCATAACAATACACGCAGCTTTTTCAAGCTCATCTATTCTCCCTTTCAAATACTGTATTTCACCGTATTTGAGAATTTGTTCTTCAGTCATCATTTTATTTTTCTAAAGTGTATGTAGAATTCTGTGTTTTGAATTTTAGAACTTTTTCGTTGTCTTCTACGATTTCTGTAATCTTAGTTGTCAACCAAGTAAAATCTATAGGATTAGGGTCCATGATAAAACTAAATCCAACTTGAGGTTCAGCATGTAAGTCCTTACCTGTACCGTTTTCATTCCATTCTACAAACTTATAACTCAAACCGGCTATAACCTTGTTATCCTCAGCACGAGTTAAATAAAATATTTTAACGTCTGGCTTAACTCCTCCACAATCTTCGCAGTATTGCGCTTCAAGCGATGCTTTACCTTTCATTGCTAATATTTCTTCTTCAGTCATAGTACTACCTGTTTTAATTATTTTACTGCATTTACTGCAAAGCAAAGCTCCTTTGCCACCGTTAAATTTGAATATTGCTTTTTTCTTTTCCATATCAAAAATTCCAATGTTTGTTTTCTCTTTCCCAATAAAATTCTAAGGGTTCTTTTTTCCAGTCATAGTAGAAACCCACAATATCAGACCAATAAGTGCTATGATTATTCTCAAATAATGCAATAGAGAATACGTTCAGACCCCTATCTCGGAGATCTGCATCTATGAATTCAAATGTTTTACCTGAAATAACACCGCCTTCTACAAGAATGACGTTTTGATACTTATCAAATTTGTGAGAGACTACATGTGTGAAATTGTCCTGAAACTCTGCAGGATCTTGATCTGGATATGGTATGTCTACGGGAATAATGTCAAGCATTTCACCATCTTTACTCAGATGATGCGCAACATGCATGGCAACAGTTGCACTGTAATCGGGTGATACCATTGCTACAACGGTATTTTGAGGGGTTAGACCATTTTGCTCAGCTAGTTTTTCAGCATGTAAGCAAACCTTTTGTAATGCCTCCCATTCTAGTTCTCTACTGACTTTCATATATCCTGTATTAGTATACCTAGACGGTTATCTTTTGTGTCTGTAATAATATCTACATTATCCATTCTGTACAACTTATACTCTTTGTTCTTATAGACCTTTACCGTCTTGGTATCATCGAGATACTTAAACCTCTTCTTAAGTAAGATATCGCGTATCTTCTTAAGTTTCAAGCTCGACGTGTACTTTTCTGACATATTACACTTCAAAAGTTTAACCCTACCTCTACAAAAATACTAATAAATTTGTAGAATTTAAACTTTCTAAGTATATTTGTATTGTAGACCTTAAACCAACAAGAATATGGATACAAAAGAAAATATTGAACAAGAGGTTCCCAAAGAACCCACAAGAGATGAAATTATAGCATGGTATAAGTCGCAGATTGAACTTGCAAGTTTGCGTTACCAGTTAGCTGATCTGAATAGTAAGACAGCTATTGCTGACGCACAGCGTTTGAATGCGGTGATGACTATGAATGCTATTCAGGCTTCACAGGATGAAGGTGAAACGGATGATGATATTACTCCTAATGAAGAACCAGCGTCGAGAGGTGGAAGAACTCTGAAACGCGACCGTTAAGTGCAAGTGTAAAAGTGAAATCCAATACCTGTGAAAACCTATGGTATAAGCCCTCCGCTTGATTGCGGGGGGTTTATCCATTAACAAAGTTGAAACAGTATGAGAAAAGAACGAGGAGGACCTAAGCGAAACCGTTGGATTGAAGACATCGAGGAAAGGAACTACGATAACCGTGGTTTTGAAAAGTTTTCTAACAAGAAAAACCAACAAAGAAAGAAAACTGATTAGGTCTTGCCACCATAGCTCAATCTGGTAGAGCAACTGATTTGTACTCAGTAGGTTGTGGGTTCGATTCCTACTGGTGGCTCTAAACAATTATAAACCAATAAATTATGAAACTAGTAGGAACAAGAATTCTTTTGAAAAAACCGGTAAAACCGGACTCTAAGATCGTATTAACTCCTGAAGGAGAGGCTCAGCTTGAGAAAGACATGATGAAGCAGTGGACAGCTCTTGAAGTGTATGCTGTTGGAGAAGAAGTGTCACTGGTAAAACCAGGTGACAAAGTGTATATCCCTGCAATTATTCTTCAAAATACTGAGATTATTGAAGTAGAAGGTGAAACACGTTTGATGATTGCTGAAAGAGACATTGCAATTGTCTGGTAACTAAAGGCGGGGTAGACTGGAGTTGGTTCCAGCTTGGTCTCATAAGCCAAACTACGTGAGTTCGAATCTCACCCCCGCAACAAATCGTTCTTTGAGAAATCTGATTTTCATTTGTGACTGAACAAACTCTTGAGAGGGGTTAATGTAGTGTTACCGTTCTGCAAAGCACTGGGACGCACGTTGTCAGGCATGGAGGATAAAACCACTCAACTTAAAGGTAGCGTAACCAATAAGCTCTGGGGTCCTGCGAAGAATATACATACTGATCTCCGCAGCAGGTGCTGGTAGTCAATCCAGCTAATCATTACAGGTAGACTGATCATCTACTTGGATTATGGGTGAAAAGGGACATGCGTTAGACTTGTGGGTAGTCAGGACTCCCACCTTATGAAAAATCAGTAAACATAGTCAATGTCGTGTTGGTGCAAGCGTAAAAAAAGCACGCCTATCCCTTAGGTGGCAAGGGTTACAGTTGTATCCGCAGATATAACTGGATTATAGGAGATGAGCGTGAAACTCGCTCACTGACATTATTAAGAAATAAAACCAAAATGGAAGTAAACAAAATAACAAAAAAGGTAAGACTAGATCACTACGATCTGGTAAAGTACCAAATCATTACAGAAGTAATGTTCTTTAAAAAAGAGAGCATTGTTTCTAGTGATTTGGAACTGCTGACACTATTAGGTTTATGGGGTCCAATTGAACTGCGTTTGTTCTGTGATCGTGCTGCAGGTATTGTATATAAGCATACAGAAAAACCAGAAGTACGTTCACAGAACGTAAGAAACAGAATGGTAAGTCTTGAAAAGAGAGGTTATGTGATTAAATCACGTAAGGGTAAGAAAGTAATTAGACTTATTGATGGATTAAATGTTGCAAAAAAAGGAAACATTTTACTAAACTATAATTTTTTAGCAGTTGAGACCAACCAAGAGAAACCAAATAGTAAAGAAGACAGCACAGAAGCTTAATGTAAGCGAAGAAATTGTTGATTCTGTAATAGTGCAATATTGGAAGTATGTGCATAATCAAATGTCGCAAGTCACACATACACACATACAAGTTCCAAATCTGGGAACATTTGTTGTAAAACCTTGGTCTTTGGAAAATAAAATAGCAAGACTACAGAGGTTGATCGAAACAATCGGTGCACCAAAAACATTACAGCAATACAGCATTCTAAAAGACAAGTACGATCAGCTTGATAAACTTTTAGACTTAAAAGAAAAAGTTGCTACACTTGAAACTGAAAAAGCTGAAATCAAAAACCAAAGAAAAAACTATGAACAGCATAATTCGAATTTGGAAAAGCAAGGGTGAAATTATTGAGGGTATCAAGAACTCAATATTTACCAAAGAGGATGTCGAAGCTATTGCAAAAGAACGTATGAGTATTTGCAATGGATGCGAGCATATTGATAACAAAGGTGACAAGTGCTTAGTTGCTGGTACGCAACCTTGTTGCAGTCTTTGCGGATGCAAATTATTTTTTAAAACCAGAAGTTTAGCAAGCAGTTGTCCTGCATCTAAGTGGTCTAGTGAACTCACTGAAGAAGAGGCTCAAAAGCTTGAGCAAAAATTAGGAATGTAAAACCAATGACCTATGGAAATATATTTTAACGAATCAGATCATTCTTATCACTCAATAGATAAGTCTGAATCTGTAAAGTGGGTAAGTGCTACAACACTTTTAAGTTTTTACAAACAACCATTTGACCCTAAAACTATTTCTGAAAAATCTTCCAGAAATTCTAAAAGTAAATGGTATGGTATGCGTCCTGAAGACATTCGAGCTATTTGGAAAAAAGAAGCTGACAGAGCAACAGGACTAGGAAACTGGTATCACAAACAAAGAGAAGATGATCTTTTAGGTTGTAATACTATTGTTAGATATAATACAGAGCTGCCAATTTATGCACCTATTGTAGATGCAAACGGTTACAAGGTTGCTCCCGAACAAAAACTTACAGGTGGTATTTATCCTGAGCATATGGTTTATTTAAAATCAGCAGGTATATGTGGTCAAAGTGATTTGGTAGAAGTTGCGAATGGAAAAGTATATATCACGGATTACAAAACAAACAAAGAGATTAAAAAAGAAAGCTACAGAAACTGGGAGGGTATTTCACAAAAAATGGAATACCCTGTTTCACATTTGGATGATTGTAATCTTAATCATTACAACCTGCAACTTTCTTTGTACATGTATATTGTACTAAAGCATAATCCCAAATTGCAAGCGGGTGATTTGACAATTCATCATATTCTTTTTGAAGAGCGTGATGAAAAAGATGAAAATGGATTTCCTCTTGTTATTTATGATGAAAAGGGTTATCCTAAAGTAAAGGAAGTTGTTATTTATCGGCTACCTTATTTGAAAGATGAGGTGGTAAGTTTATTGAAACACTACCAGGAAAATAAAGAAAAACTTTTAATGAAGAAGTATGGTCAAGCTGTTTGATGTTCAGAATGGTACAGTAGTTCCCACAGAGCATTGCTTTGTATTGGAAACTCTAAAGAAAATATTTGACGAATATCCTGAAGATTATTTGTCAGTATATGCGTATGTGTTTTATATGACGTGTCCTAATCCAGAACTAAATCCTTTTTTTGATATTGTCGAAAATGATAAAGAAGAATTGATTTTACGTGAAGTCAATGCTGAATTTTCTACAGAAGATACTACAATTAGAGATGCATTAAAATTTTGTGAAAAGCTTTACGAGACACCTACGTATCGCGCATACATGGGTATAAAGCAAATGCTTGATAGACTTGCTCGATATATGGAGAATACACCTATTGAGCATGGTCGTGATGGTAATATCAACTCTCTTGTAAATGCAGCAGCAAAGTTTGAGCAGATTCGTATGTCATTCAAAGGAGCATATAAAGATCTTATGGAAGAACAGAAAGGTACTGCAAGAGGTGGTCAACAACTTGCATATGACCAATAGTATAACGAAACCCAATAAATATGAGTAATGAAGGTGACAGTAGACAAACAGAAGTTGGCGACAGTAGTACTTATGATCGCTATGTTTTTCAATCCATTTGGATTCGACGCTTTATTCAAGCTAGTAATGGACTTGACAAATTCCTATTGGATTACGGATTTAATTTTTTACTGCGTATCGGGACTATTTTTTGGTGCTTATATTTTATTGCGCAGATCAATTAATAAAAATAAAAGACATCCTCATGATGACCTATTTGTTTAAAATCAGAAATTATTTTACAGATAAACTTGGTTGGTTATTCTGTGAGATTTCTTTTAAGATGTACGCAAAAACAAATCTAGAAATCATACCCGGGTTTTTTTATAACGCTGGTGTATGGTTTTATAGTTTCTATAAAGATTTAAAGAATAATGATATGAAAGAGGTGAACGAAGGATTCTACAATTGGGTTTTCCATTTGAATCCATACACAGGTCTTTGGTGTATTATTCATCGTGAAGATTATACAAACTATTGGAGTGGTGGTGAAACAAAATATCCAATTGTAAAGTCAAGAGATATAAACACTCTAATTTATGTAATCAATACATCAAACGGTGATCCCAATACTATAGAAAGTGTAATTGATTTAGCTGTAACAGAATAACATTGGAGAATTTCATACAAATACCCACGTATGATGCAGCTGTTGGCGAATGGACTATAACTACATATGCCACAAGAGAACAGTTTGTAGAGTTTCTTAAATCCATTTTTAAGGAACCGGGTCAGTATGGTTTCGATGAAACATCCAGGTTATTTAATAATCAAGCTAAATATTTTAATGAAAAGCGTATTTACTGCGCTGCACCTTTTAGAAGCAAAGACTTTATAGATTATTGGAACTTTGAAAAAGAGAAATGTAGAAAGGGTGTAATATTTAAAAGTCCTCTTGGAAAGACATGGTATCTGACAAGAGACTACTACATGTGGTTAAACTTTCTACCCATCTACAACAAGGAGCAAGGTAAGTTTACTTTCCCAGATGTAAGGGATGCGCAGTATCATATGGCATTGTATGAAGATATTGCTAAGTATAGTTACAAACATGTTGCAATTCTAAAGAAACGTCAGATTGCGTCTTCATACTACCATGCTGCAAAAATGATTAATAACTTCTGGTTTGAAGAAGGTTCTATTAATAAAATGGCAGGGTCTTTAAAAGATTATATCAATGAGAAGGGTACATGGAGATTTATGGAAGAATACAGAAACTTTCTTAATCAGCATACCGCTTGGTACAGACCTTGTAATCCCGATAAGATTCTTAACTGGCAGCAGAAAATTGAAGTAAATGCTGGAGGAAGAAAAAAAGACGTAGGTTTAAATTCTGTAATTATAGGTTTATCTCTAGATAAAGATCCTACAAATGGTGTCGGTGGTCCTTGTAATCTGTTCTTTCATGAGGAAGCAGGTATTGCACCGAACATGGATAAGACTATTGAGTATCTTCTACCGGCATTAAAGTCTGGTATGATATACACAGGTATGTTTGTTGCAGCTGGTTCTGTGGGTGACCTTGATCAGTGTGAACCACTGAAAGAAATGATTTTGCAACCAGACTCAAAAGATATTCTTGCTGTAGGTACAAATCTTCTTAATGAACATGGTGAATACGCTGAATGTGGTTTATTTATACCTGAACAATGGTCAATGCTACCTTGTATTGATGAATACGGTAATTCTTTGGTTGAAGAAGCTTTACAGATGATTCTTGAAGAAAGAATTGACTGGAAGAAAAAACTTAAATCGCAAGACTACCAACTTCGTATTTCTCAGAAACCGATTAACATTGAAGAAGCTTTTGCTAATAGAAAAGTATCAATGTTTCCGTTGCATCTTGTCAGTGCGCAGTTAAGAAGAATTGAAGATCGTGAATATTATACAGAATATGTAGATCTGTATCGTGATGAGAATGGTAAAGTTGCAGCTAGAGAATCAAAGAAGCTTCCTATTTCAGAGTTTCCTATATCTCCTAAAACTACTGACAAAGAGGGTACAATAGTCGTTTACGAAAGACCTGTAGCAGAACCTACATTTGGTATGTACTACGCTTCTGTTGACCCGGTGTCTGAAGGTAAAACAACAACATCAGATTCATTATGCTCAATTGTAGTTTACAAGACACCGGTTGAAATTACAAAAAAGAAAAACGACGGAAGTGTAGAAAGTCATATAGAAAAAGACAAGATAGTAGCTGTATGGTGCGGTCGTTTTGATGACCTTAATAAAACACACGAACGTCTTGAACTAATAATTGAGTGGTATAATGCGTGGACAATTGTCGAGAATAACATTTCATTGTTTATTCAACACATGATTGCTAGAAAAAAACAACGATACCTGGTACCTAAAAATCAAATATTGTTTCTTAAAGACCTTGGAGCTAACACAAATGTCTTTCAAGAATACGGTTGGAGAAACGTAGGTTCTATTTTTAAAACACACTTGCTTAGTTATGCTGTTTCGTTTCTAACAGAGGAACTTGATCACGTGACCAAGAGCGATGGTGAAATTGTAAAAACAGTATATGGGGTAGAAAGAATACCAGATCCCATGTTGTTAAAAGAAATGCAAGCATACCGTGATGGACTTAACGTTGACCGTCTGGTAAGCTTTGCGGCATTAGTTGCTTTTTCCAAAATTCAGCATTCTAATCGGGGGTACGCCAGAAAGACGGAATATGAAAATGCTAATTTGGAGAACTCACCTAAAATTAGTAACTTAAAAATGAGTCCCTTTAGGCATATTGGAGGTTCCAAAAACGTAAGTATTAGTTCAGGAAAGCCTAGGAACCCGTTTAAGAACTTTCGATAATAGACATTAATCCTATGAAAGATGCAAATATTTAATGCATTACAGATAAAAAACGGCGCAAAAGCTGAGTATAATCGGTTGGGTACAATTACTCAACCTATCCAATTTTTACCTACCAAAGAGAAAACTGAGGAATGGGGTGCGTGGAATATGGACTGGTATGAAATGCAGGGACTGAAGCAAATACGCAGAAACGCCAGAAAACTTCTTAAAAACTATAAGCTTGCTAATGGTGTAATTGACAAAACAGATTACATTATTGAGGAAGATAACGAGCAAGCTGACCTTATCAATATTCTGACAAAGACTGATGACTCTGCATTAGAGTTAAAGTTTTTCCCAATTATCCCTAACGTAATTAATGTATTATCCGGTGAGTTTGCTAAACGCAATGACCGTATAATGTACCGTGCTGTAGATGAGATATCCTACAATGAGATGCTTGAAGAAAAACGTCTTATGGTAGAGCAATATCTTTTAGCGCATGCTGAAGCTAAGATGATGGAGATGTTGATGGCGCAAGGTATGCAGATGGATTCAGAAGAAGCACAGCAAGCATTAAATCCTGAGAATCTTAAGTCGCTTCCTGAAATTGAAGCATATTTTAAAAAGGATTACCGCTCTATGATTGAGCAGTGGGCAATGCACCAACATCTTGTAGATGAAGAGCGTTTCAAGTTAAAAGAACTTGAAAACATGGCATTTAAAGATATGCTGATTACTGACAGAGAATTCTGGCATTTCAAGATGAATGAGGATGACTACGAGATTGAATTGTGGAATCCTGTGTTGACTTTTTATCACAAGTCTCCAGAAGTACGTTACATCTCACAAGGTAACTGGGCTGGTAAAGTTGACTTAATGAGTCCTTCTGATATCATTGACAAGTATGGTTATATGATGACAGAAGAGCAACTTCGTTCTCTAGAAGCTATTTATCCTGTAAAAGCTGCAGGATATGCTATTTCAGGATATCAGAATGACGGTACTTTTTACGATGCTACTAGATCTCATAAATGGAATACAGAAGGTCCATCTTTAGGATACAGACAATTTGTTAGTGTAAATGACAGATTCCTGGGTCAGGGAGACGATGTTATTACGCAAATCCTAGAAGAATCAGAAGACCTTTATGATTACGGTACAACTAATTTACTTAGAGTTACAACAGTATATTGGAAGTCTCAGAGAATGCTTGGTTATCTTACACGTATTGAAGATGACGGAAGCGAGATCAGAATGATTGTTGATGAGAACTTCAAAGTAACTAATAAACCGATTTATGACACATCGGTTATTAAAAGAAAGACTGCAGATAATCTTATCTATGGTGAACATGTAGAATGGATATGGATTAATGAAGTTTGGGGTGGACTTAAGATAGGACCAAACCGACATACTTTCTACGGTAATGCGGATGCAACGGGACTAGCTCCTATTTATTTGAATGTCAAACCTGTACGTTTCCAATTCAAGGGTGATTTTACTCCTTATGGTTGTAAACTACCAGTAGAAGGTTCTGTATTCTCTGATCGTAATACAAGATCGGTAGCTCTTGTAGACAAGATGAAACCTTTTCAAATTGGTTATAATCTTGTCAATAACCAGATTGCTGACATATTGATTGATGAATTGGGTACAGTAATCATGCTGGACCAAAACGCTTTACCGCGTCAGTCAATGGGTGAAGACTGGGGACAGAATAACTTTGCTAAAGCATATGTAGCAATGAAGTCATTCCAAATGTTGCCTTTGGATACTTCAATAACAAATACTGAAAATGCACTTAATTTCCAGCATTATCAGGTGTTGAATCTTGAACAGACGCAGCGTCTAATGTCTAGAATTCAACTGGCAAATTACTTTAAACAACAAGCTTTTGAAACTATTGGTATTTCACCACAACGTCTTGGTGCTGTTAATGCTCAAGAAACTGCTCAAGGTATCCAGCAAGCTGTAAATAACTCTTACTCTCAAACAGAGACATACTTTATTCAGCATTCAGAATATTTGATGCCAAGAGTTCACCAAATGAGAACTGACCTTGCTCAGTATTATCATTCACATAAACCTTCTGTACGTCTTCAGTACATGACTGGTATGGATGAAAAGGTGAATTTTGAAATGAGTGGTACAGAAATGCTTGCTCGTGATTTGAACATTTTTGTGACAACTAAAGTCAACCAAAAACAAATCATGGAGCAGATCCGTCAACTTGCATTAAGTAACAATACATCCGGGGCATCAATCTATGATCTTGGAAAACTTGTTCAAGCAGATTCTCTTGCAGAAATCAGTCATACATTGAAAGGTATTGAAGAGAAAGCAACTAAAGCTAAGCAAGACGAACTTGCACAAATGCAGGAAGTTGAGAAGATGAAGCAAGAAGGTCTTGATAAACGCTTGATGGCTGAACAGCAGTTTAAAGCAGAGCAAGCACAACTTGAAAGAGATAATGATGTCCGTGTTGCGGAAATTAGATCAGCTGGATACGGTGCTATGGTAGATCTTGATAAAAATAGTCAGTCTGATTTTAGAGATACTTTAGATTATTTAGATAAAAAAGATCGCGCTGATCAAGAACTAAACATGCGTCGTGAAGCTTCTGTTGCTAAAAATGCAATGGATCAACAGAAAATTGATCTTCAAAGACAAGAACTTCAAGCACGCAAAGAGATTGCTCAAAAGCAAGTAGAAGTTGCCCGCACTAACAAAAATCGCTACGACAAAAAAGATTGATAAAATCCTGAAAACTTGTTAGCGATATAATCCGAAAAATGTCACACATATATTTCATAAACTAACTTTTGAAAGTTTAGAAATAAATAATAATGTGTAGATTATTAATGTAGAACAACAAAGAAACCAACACTTAAATTATGGCTACAGAAAAAAACCAGTCTACGCAAGTAGAATCTGTAACGCTCTCTGACATTGATGATTTTCTACCTATGCCTAGTGCAGATGATGTAGTAATCGGAGACGGAAAGAGCGACACAAAAAAACCAAGTCTCTTTTCAAGAAACGCAGCAGTTGATATGAGTTTTCTTGAAGATGATGATGAAAAAAAAGATGACACTGCTGATGATAAAAAAGATCAAGCAGCAGATGATAAAAAAGATCCAATTAATACAGATGATGTATTAGACGATCTTAATCCAACTGGAGATGATGACGATGATGAATTGTCTTCTAAAGCAGGAAGGAAAAAAGTTGACAAAAGCGGAATGGTTGAAACATTCGCTAAGTTGATTGAAGAGGGTCTTATTATCCCCTTTGAAGATGATAAAAAACTAGAGGAGTACTCTATGAAAGACTGGAAAGAGCTGTTAGAAGCAAACTTCCAAGAACGCGAACAAGCGATTAGAGACCAAACTCCTAAAGAGTTCTTTGAATCACTACCCGATGAACTGCAATATGCAGCTCGTTACGTAGCAAATGGTGGAACAGATATTAAAGGTTTGTTCCGTGCTCTTGCTCAAGTTGAAGAGACTAAGTCTTTTGATCCTGAAGCAGATGCTCACCATGTGGTACGTCAATATTTGAGAGCAACCAGTTTTGGTAGCGACACAGATATTGAAGAGCAAATTAAGGAATGGGAAGACTTTGGAACACTTGAAAAGAAAGCTGGTAGTTTCAAACCCAAACTTGAGAAAATGCAAGAAGAAATTCTTGAAGAGCAGATTCAGCGTCAAGAGCAATACAAGAAACAACAAGAAAAAGCTGCTCGTGATTACATGAATAATGTATACGAAACGCTTAAAGTTGGTGAGTTGAACGGTGTAAAAATTGACAAACGCGTTCAAACATTCTTGTTCTCAGAATTAACTGACGCTAAATATCAGTCAATGTCGGGTAAGCAAACAAATCTACTGGGACATCTTCTTGAGAAGTATCAGTTCCAAGAACCCAGATATGATTTAGTTGCTGAAGCACTTTGGTTGTTAGCAGATCCTGATGCATATAAAGATCAGATTCGTCAACAAGCAAAGAACCAGGCAACACAAGACACAGTTCGTAAGCTGAAAACTGAAGAAGCACGAAAAATTGCAGGAACAGCAGCTGACGACAAAGAAGAAAAAGTCGGAAGAAAAATACCTCGTCCGTCAAATATATTCAGAAGAAGTTAAACCATTAACAAATATCATTTAATCCTAAACCCTTTCAAAAATGAGTACACCTGTTCTTAACAATGGTCTATTCCTGAGAGACACTAGCTACAAAGTTAGCTCTCATGTGGACAGCTACCATCTTGTGAACATGCTTAAAAGCTCTGAACCCATGGATTTGGGTCCTGTAGACTTGTGGGCAATGACACAGAAGGTAGAAATGCCTCTTTATCAGATGGCATCTTTCGGTGGTAAAAATACCATCAACGTAAACAATCCTCGTGGTGAGTACAAATGGCAAACACCTATTGTACAAGATCTTCCTTACATTACTGAAGACGCTGAACCAGGCGCTTCTGCAAATGTTGGTAAAGATGGTACCACTTTCAAAATCAAAATTAACAAGCGTTCTTTCGGTCATGGTGATATCATCACTTATGACAAGTACAACGGTGCTGAAATGTACGTTACCGCTGAAGACATTCTTCCTACTGGTGACGGTTTCCTTTACACTGTTCAGCTTGTAAACAACGACAACCAGAAAGGTCTTGACAAAAACTTTGTTAAGCCTGGTACCAAGCTTTTCCGTAAAGGTTCTGCTCGTGGTGAGTATGGTGAGCGTTTCTCTGACATCGGTGAATTGAGCGCTGGTTTCCGTGAGTTCTACAACTACGTAGGTGGTGCTGAAGCTCACGTACACTACAGTGTATCTAGCCGTGCAGACTTGATGATGAAAGGTGGTATGAATGCTGATGGTAGCGTACCTGTAACTGAAATCTGGCGTTCTTTCGATAAGAACATTGATCCTGCGATCACTTCTATCGACGCTATGGTTGCTAAAATGGGTAAAGACTACATCAAGCGTGCTTACGAAAGCGGTACTTTGTCTCGCTCTTTCGTTACCAACCTTGAAGCAGCTCACTTGACTAAAATTGCAACTGACATTGAAACCTACTTGATGTGGGGACAAGGTGGTCGCGTTAAGCAAGATGGTCCGGATGATATCCGTTTGTCTGTGGGTCTTTGGAAGCAGTTGGATAACTCTTTCAAGCGTATCTACAACAAAGGTTCTTTCAACCTTGAGCTTTTCCGTAGCGAAATTTTCAACTTCTACAATGGTAAAGTTGAATTTAAAGGACCAGATCCTAAGCGTCAGATCATCGTTCAAACTGGTATGGCTGGTATGAAGATGGTTAACGAAGCTATCAAGAAGGAAGCATTGGGTGCAGGTCTTGTAGTACAAGCTGCTGACATCGGTGCTATCACTGGTCAAGGAATGGATCTGAACTTCGGATTCGCTTTCACTAGCTACACCATTCCTTTCTTGGCAAACGTTAAGTTTGTGTTGAACCCTGCATTTGACAACGTTCACACTAACGATATTGAAAACCCAATTATCGATGGTTTCCCTCTGTCTAGCTACAACTTTATCGTATTCGATATCACTGATAACACTAACGACAATATCTTCTTGTTGAAGTTGCAGTGGGATAACGAGTTGAAGTGGTTCTATCAGAACGGTACTATGGACTACATGGGACGTACTCAAGGTTTCTCTTCTAGCGGAAACTTTAACGGATACCGTGTGTTCATGACTCAAACGATGCCTGCTTTGTGGGTAAAAGACCCGACCAAAGTGTTGAAAATCGTTATGAGAAACCCAATCACTGGTGGTTCTTTCTAACCTAAACCTATAGTAAATCTGGGGGTAACCATTCCCCCAGTTTTGCTTTTATAATCTTCCACCTCCTCGATGTCGGTTAATTCCGACTCACCTGGGGCAACCCAGGTTTCTTCTGAGATGTAACAACCTTGACGTGGTTCAGAAGCTTTAAACTAATAGTTGCAAAAACATAAACCAACAAAAACCAAGTATGGAAACAATGATTGAGAAACACAATTCTCTGAAGAGAAGTAGCACGATTGCTATTCGACCTTACGTAGACAATGGCTCATCTAATATGGGTCTAGAACGTTACAACATGTCACTGTTTGAAGGAGTATTCCATGAAGAACAGTTAGCATGTTTGGAAAACAACGGAATCAAACGTTATGTAACAGGTCTTAATGAATTTGCTCCGGAACTGAAGAGATTGGATGAAGACGAAAGAAATGCTGCAATCAAAGAGATTAGAAAGATTGTAAGTAGTCTTGAAAGAGAACTTGCTTCTAATGAAGTAGATCCTGATGACAAAGAGTTCTGGAACAAAGTAAAACTCTTGAAACCTAACAATGACGATTTCTGGAGTAAAATTGTTCTTCGTTGCGGAAATGAACCAATGTTCTTAGATCCTGCTAAAGATGCTTACGATTTGATTAAACTTAGAGCTATTGAAGCTGGTGGTTTTTCAATCATTGCAAAAAGTCTTGATGATGCTAGAAATAGAGCAGTTCCTCCTAAGTTTTACTTAGATAAATATGAAGAGACTGCAGCTATTAAAACTGAGGTTAAAAAACTTAGAAATAAAGCGCTTTCAGAACTTCAAAAACTTTATGACAAGAACGCTAATAAATTGTTCTATGTATGTAAGGTTGTAGATGCAAGTTCTACTCAATATCGCAAGAGCACACCAATTGATGTGATGTATGATAATATGGATAAATACATCAATGGTGAATCGGTTGATAGAGATAAGCGTAAAACAGCAGAACGCTTCTTAGAAATCTGCAGTTTGGATATGGAAACACTCAAGCTGCGTTCAATTGTAAAAGATGGAACTTTCTATAAGCTTCTTGCGACAAGAGCTGACGGATATATTTACCATATGAGTAGTAGTACAATGTTGGGTAAAAATCCTTCTGAAATTGTTGAGTATCTAAAGAATCCTTTGAATGAAGAAATTCTTGCCGATCTCACAAGAACTGTAGAAAAATATTGGAATAGCTAAATACTGATAACTAAATGAACAACAACCTGTTACAAATCAAGTTTAAGGAGCGGTTAAATAAACTAGCTTCTCTTGATTATGACAACTTGGAATGCTGGCAGATTGTTGAAGCTTTCAACAAAGCTCAGCTAGAGTGGGTACGTAGACAAGTTGCAGGTACAAATATTCGCAAGCAGGGTGATGAAGCATCAAAAATTATGATTGATGATCTTCAAATTCTTGTAAGTGAAGCAGTGCTACCGGGTTCAGGATATGAAACATATTTTGAAACAGACAAGCTTCCTGCAAACTATTTGTATTTCAAGAGAATGACTGCAATCGCTAAAGACGAATGCTGCCCATCTAGACCTGTTGTTGTTTATTTAGCTGAAGTTGGAGATGTTGACAATCTTCTCTATGATGCGTTTAGAAAACCGTCATTTGAATGGGGTGAAACTTTCTGTACTATGGGAAACAATAGATGCAGAATTTATACTGATAAAACATTCAATATTGAGAAAACAACTCTTACTTACTACAGATTACCAAGACCTATAAATTTTGACGGATGCGTTAACATTTCAACAGGAGCAGTTGGTACAAATGTAGAATCAGAGTTTAAGGACGATATTGTTGAAATCATTATCGATGAAGCAGTTGCAATCCTTGCCGGCGACATTGAAAACTTTAGTCAGTATCAGCGTAATAAATCAAACGCACAAAATAACTCGTAATGATACAAAGGACTATTAAAAGACCATCAAGCTCATATGCTGAATTCCTGGGAAACTTATTTGGTGTAAGAGATCAGATTCATCTTATTCATCTTTCAACAAGAAGTTATTCAGAGCATAAAGCATTAGATGAGTTTTATACTGCATTGTTAGATCTAATTGATGGTTTAGCAGAAGGTATTCAAGGTATTCATGGATTGCAAGAAATTACAATCCCAACTTCAACTCAACCAACAAGTTCTGTAGAAATTTTAACAGAGTTCTACAATATGTTGGAAGAAAAGCGTATATTATATAGTGAAGGGTGGGTGCAAAATCAGATTGATGAAATAGCACAACTGACTGCGCAAACACTCTACAAACTAAAATTTCTAAAATAATCTTTTAACCCTAAATCTTTTAAAAAATGGCTTACTTTCCCCATGCATTCCAGAAGGTACTAGTTGGTACTAACGGATTGAAAAGTTCGAGCACTTCCGAGCACGTTGTGACTTTGGAATCTCACCCTGGTAAAGTGTCTGTAATTGACGCTAAGACCAATGCTATTCAGGACCTGACTGCAGCTCCTGCTACCAAATTGTTTTACCTTGCTCAAGGTAGCTTCCACACTTCCGACAAGATCGGACCTTTCCACGGAGGTTACAAAGAGTCTGTTAAGACTAAAGGTATTAATCCTAAATTTGTTAGCAAGTTTTACTATGTTGCTCCTGCAGCTCCTGTAAATCAAATCATCACTGTTGGTGAAGATGATTATTGCACTATCCCTTGCGAAAAGACTGTACGTCTTCGCTTGGATGTAAAAGGTTCACCCGCTCTTCGTTTCTTGACTCACAATGTCTACAAGACTTTGGATAGCTACACTGGATGTTGCGATTCATCTAACACTCCTGTAGGTGTTGAGACTGTATTTGAAGCTTGGAAAGCTGAGATCGCTGCTGATCCTATCTTGAGCAAATTCATTTCTGCTGCTGTATTGTACATCACTAAGAACGCACAAGGTGTTGTAACTGGAACTTCTACTACTAAAACTTCTGCTTGGATTGCACTTCCTGCTGCTGAAAAAGCTGCTAAGTTGCGATTGACTGGAGCTTATGTAGATACCAAATTTGGTGACTGTTCTTTCTCTCCAATGGATCATGTAGAACTTGAGCCTATTCAAATCTACGCTTCTGCTTTGGAAGATAATGGTGATCCTTGCGCTAGTAACTGTTTCTCAGTTGCACAAGTACAAGCTGCTGCTCAAGGTAAAGGTTTTGGTGAGACTGTTCTTCGTGAACTTATCCTTAGCAAGCGTTACGAGCAAGAGCCTTTCCAAACTGATGCTCGTTTGCGTGAAGTTCTTGATGATACCACTTTGGGTAGCATCAGCCGTACTGCATCTTATGGTGCTTACTACATCCTTCACAGTGTACCTCGTTCTAGCAATCCTAGCGGTATGATGGATGCTGATCAATACTTGATTAAAGTAGTTGTTTCTGCTCCTGATGCTGACTTTGAAACATTTATCGACGCAGCTCTTGCTGCTGCTGGTAATAGTGTTGCTCTAGAGACACTCTAAGGTAAACATATAACCTAAGCAAAAGGGAGAGCGAGAGCAAAAAACTCTCCTCTCCTTTTTTGCTTTATGGAGACTTTTTTGTAAATTTTATTGTAGAGGTACATGTTATGGCAATCAAACATTATTTAGCATTAGATATCCCAGATACAGCAGTTCCAACGATACTGCGCATTGTTGATGCGTCAGTATATGGTACCGGATTGCCTGTAGAATGTCCTCGTCTGGATATTTATCTTCCCGGATTTCAGGAACCTGTGTTTATTACCGAAGGTCTTACGCAAGGATTTTCTAAAAATATTAGTGCTATTGATTTAGGATTACAGCATCCTCAGTCAGAAAATCTCATCGGGTTACCCGATGGACTTTATAAGATTAGATATTCTATAAGTCCTAACGAAAAAGTTTTCGTTGAATATTATCATTTAAGAACTACAAAGATTATGAATGCATATGCAGCTGAACTTTGTAGACTTCAATTGGAGAAATGCGAACCTACTGCAGAACTCCACAAAAAACTTCACGATTTAAGATACATTAAGTTGTATTTAGATGGTGCAAAAGCTAAAGCTGAACAATGTCATGCACCTGCACAAGCAATTGATATGATGACATATGCTGAAAAGCTTTTAAATAAATATCATAGCGGTTGTTGCATTTCATGCGGAACACCCTATACAAGAAGTTGTAACTGTCACTAAAACCAAAGAATATGAGTACCAACACTTGTACAAATTGTGGAACTAAAATTACTTGTGGATGCCAAGTAAAAACAGCATCTGATGGAACAAAATGTTGCTCTCAATGTATTGCGCAATATGAAGAATCTTTAAAAACAAAATGAGCGAGGTATTAGAACATATTGACGGTCTGTTTGCTGATGCTACTTACAAAGCATTCAAAGCAAAGCGTTATGGTATTAAATCCTGCCCTAAACCTTTAGAGATAGATCATCTTGCTGACATTAGAGAAGTCTACAAAAGATCACTCGAACTAGACAGAAATGAAATGAAGCTTGCAAGTTCTTGTTGTTCTTTAAACAAAATTACCGAGCATATAAAGACACTATAAGGATGAAACCTGTAAAGAACAATACAACCCCCGGCTGCTCAGCTGTATCATCACAATGTGTGATATGGCAGGGTCCAGATATCCCTTGCATTAATCTTTGTAAGGGTGATACTATTGATGACGTTGTCTATAAACTTGCAACTTTACTTTGTGAGTCTACCAACGGAGTAATCGATATATCAACACTAGATTTCAAATGCCTTGTTGAGCAGTACCAGTCTGATCCTCAAACTCTAATTCAGTTGCTTCAATTGTTAATTGATAAAACATGTGAATTAGAAGATTTGCTTAATACAGGTGGTCGTCCTGCACCAGAACCCGTAAATGTGTTACTTCCTCCTGCTCTTCGCTATACAAATGAAGATGGCGACTTTGTTGAGGTTTTAGAACACACTGCATATAGCAGAAAATTAGCAGCAGAAATTTGTGATTTAATTTTAGATATTGCTGCTCATAATACAAGAATTACAAATCTTGAATCTAGAGTTACAACATTAGAAAATACTTCTGGCGGAGGTGGTTCAGCTTCTGTAAATGTTACACCACAGTGTGTGGGAACACCAGGAACACCAACTACAATTCAAAATGCTTTTTTAGCACTTGAAGATGAATTCTGTGATTTGAGAACCACAACAGGTACTACCACCCAGATTCTTCAAGCGCTTACAAAACAATGCAACAATTTAGGAAGTCAATTCCAATTATCAGGTAATGGTACTGCTGTAATGGCACAGTTACCAGGTTGGGTAAATAATCCACAAAGTTTAGCTGATACAATTAATAATCTTTGGTTGACTATTTGTGATATGAGAGATCGTGTAGATGACTTAGGTGTTGTTACCTCTATCAAATGTACTGATCTTGTTATCGACTTTTTACTTGCAGTAAATCAACAAAGAACTTCAGCATCTTTGACATTTGCTGGTTTATCTACAATTCCTAGCGGATTAACAGAGCAATCCGGTACAAAAGTTAGAATTTCATGGAATAATGGTGCAAACTTTGTAGACGTACCATTTACACTAGGTAATTTTACATCACCTGATGGCGGTCCTTTTGAAATTAATCTTGCTTCACTTACACCAGATGTACCTACCGATAAGGATTTAACATTTACACTTACAACTACATATACTGGATCAGGTTTAACATGTTCTAAAACAGCTGTTAAAACATCTACATTTAGCTGTAGTAAACCTGCTGTAAGCAGTATTAGTTTAGTACAAGCCACCGCAAATAGCTTGGAAGTTGTATGGGTACCACCTACAGGTGGTTCTACACCAATTAGCAGCTATACTGTAGCGCTTAAAAATAATTCTGGAAGTATTACATATCAGACAATTCAAACATCTCAAAGTACCTACTTCTTCAATCTTTTAAGTGCTTCATCTTCTTATAGAATAGAAGTTTCTGTAAATTATGAATGTGGAACTTCTGCAAGCTATGGTCAATTGTTTAGTACAATTGCTGGAAGTGGAACTACTTACTATTATTATCAAGTAGCTAGATGTTGTGGTACAAGTAGCGGAATTATAAATGTTCGTAGTTCTTCACAGTTAGCAATTGGTGCCGGAGTTAGCATTTCTGGTTCTGCAAATGCACCTTATGCTTGGGAAGTAATTGCTACATCTGATCAAATAGTTTCTGCACCAGTCGTATTGCAATCATACGCAGACTGTACGGCAGCAATTACAGATCTTTCTGATCCTTGTGATGGTGGTAATGGCGGTATAGTTTAAAAATATAAATAACAGATAGAGATGTACCCTAACGATTATTGTCAACCTTGCCAGCAAACAGTACCTCCGGTAACTGTTCCACCACCTCCAGTGTGTAATGGCGAACCCTGCGTTGAGTTATATAAAGATGATTGCGTTCTTTATACAGGACCTAATTTCCCTTGTCTTAATGTTCAAAGAAACGAAAGACTTGAGAGCGTACTTATCAAGATTATGACTAAACTTACACAGTGCTGCTGTGATGGTACTCCGCAACCTGTTGATTGCGTTGTATCAGAGTGGGGACCATGGTCAGAATGTATCGATGGTGAACAAACAAGAACTCGTACTGTGGTAACACCTGCTTCTAATGGAGGTGATCCATGTCCTGCATTAGAAGAAACAAGAGAATGCTGTGAACCCGTTGATTGTGTGGTATCTGCATGGAGTGAATGGTCTGCATGTAATAATGGTGTAAGAACGAGAACAAGAACTGTTGTTACCCCTGCTTCCTGCGGTGGTGATCCATGTCCTTCTCTTATTGAAACAGAAGAGTGTTGTACTCCTGTAGATTGTGTTGTGTCAGAATGGGGTCCCTGGTCAGAATGTGTAAATAGTTTGAAGACTAGAACAAGAACTGTCATTACACCTGCATCTTGTGGAGGAACACCATGTCCTGCATTATCTGAAACTGTGGATTGTATTCCTACGCAATGTCCTGCTCCAGAATTTAGCGTTACATCTGTAAACTGTGAAGCAATTGTTGTAACTGTTGCTCATATTCCTAGTAATCCTACTGTATCATTAGAATATCAAGTTGCAGGTTCTGCAACGTGGACAGCTGGTGGAATGTTAACAACAACACTTGCTGGACAAAATACAATTACAGTATCAGGATTGAATGAATTGACAAACTATAACATAAGAGTTAAAACTAAATGTACTGGTGGTGATTCTGCTTGGGTTACTGCTGAGGCTACAACATTAGAATGTGTAGCCGGATGTCCCGTGCCATCTGGATTGACATATGAAGAAGTTTGTACTCGTACAGAAAATGGTATTACTGCTTCTGCAACCGTAAGTGGTGCTACAGTATTAAGTCTACAGTTTTTGTTAGTACATGTAAATAGCAATACTGAAATTGATTCTCATATTATAAATATACCAGGTGGTGGTTCTGCAAGTGCTAACTTCTTTGGGTTAGGGTTAATTTCAGGTGACAGTTATAAAGTTAGAGTTAAAACAATTTGTGAAGGTTTTGAAGAGTCTTCAACAATTGAATTAACATTTACAAAGAATGCATGTAGACCTGCTGATGATTGTGATACTGCAGAGATTGAAGAAGGTTGGGTAACAATTGATGCGCCAGACTGTCCATCTATAGGATTTTTGTATAACGTAAATATACCTGCTTCAGCTACTTGGGCTGAAGGTTCAGACATAAATATTACTGTTTATGAAACAGGTACATCAAACTTATTAGTACAGGATAGTTTAACTTACTCAGCTGCACCTACTAATAGTAATCAGTGGACATTTGGTCAGTCAATTGGTGGAGGTGTTATAGATCCTATCAACCTGAATCTTTCAGGTACACAGATTACATTGAATATGACAATGAATTGTGGTGATGCTGTAAAACAAAAGACTCTAACATATACTGTAACAGATTGCCCTGAGGGATGTACTACACCAACAGGACTTTCAGCTCAAACATTAGGTTAAACATTTAAACAAACTTATATAAAATGGCAACATTTACTTTAAACTGGACACCAGCGGGTGGTCAAACAACAACCGGACAACAAGTTCAAAGAAAATCAGGTGGTGGAGCTTTCTCTACTATTGCAACTATTGGCGCTGCTGTAAGTACATATACTGACAGTACTGCATCTGATAATATTGCTTACACGTATCAGATTGTTAACATATGTAGTAACGGTACAGTAGATTCAAACGACGTAATTATTTGTAATCCTACTTGCCCTACAGTTACAGAAACTGTTAATGGAACTGGTGTAGAATTGTCATTTCCTACATTACCTGGAAACTCTCAGTATACTGGTAATGTTACATTTAATAATGGTATTTCTGCACAAGCTACAAGTAATAGCGGATCAGGTTTTAGTGTAGCATTTACTGGATCTTATGGTACAACGTATACATATTCGTTTACAATTTCCTGTGGTGGTTTTCAAATTTCTTGCTCAGATTCTGTATCAATTGCTAACCAACCATGTCTTGCACCTTCTAACTTGAGCGTTATGAATGATGCGGGTTTTGACTCATAAGATAAAATTTAAAATATTATGGCAACAGTAACATTAACATGGACACCAGCAGGTGGAGCTAACTCAACAAACCAACGTATTTATAGAGGTTTAGATCTAAGTGTGTCTACACTGTTAGCAACTGTATCGCCTAGTCTAGGAACTTATACTGATTCAACCGCTCCTGATGGTGCAACTGTTTATTATCGAGTTGATAATATCTGCAATAATGGTGGTCCAACTAATAGCACTGTAGTAAGTATAACTACACCCGGTGGCGGAGGTGGTGGCAGTACTGACCCTGTAGAATACTTTAACGTTGGATGGGGTGGTGATACAGGTGCTGCATGCAGTATGGCTATTATTGGTGGTAATGTATTCTATACAACGTGTAGACCCGACGAGTTTGGTTCTGGATGTCAATTGTATATTGATGGCTCTATGAGTGGACGTCTGCAAGGCTTTACGCATTTATTTGCTAATAACATGAACTGGCTTATTACTACCGAAGGTGTGGTGATTGGACCAGACGATATTCAGTGTTAAGATAAAAAATCATTGATCAGGTTTGTTGGTTTCTCCTGGCAGTGGTCTGTAAGACCCCCGGTAGCAATACTGGGGGTTCTTACTATTTTTCCTTAAATTAACATAAAGTTCTACAAAAAGATATATATTTGTAGAACTTACTTATGAAAACCCATGCCCATGAGTCTAATTTCATCTGTATACCAAAGCTTGAAACGCAAGCGTTCTGATCTTGAAAAAGCAGAAAAAATAGGTATACCACTCAAAAAATATCTAGCATTAAAAGAATTAGTTGTTAATGCAATCAGTGATATTTCTCCCGTTGTTGATACACATGTTGTCAACTACTTGCAACGAAAACTAGTAGATGGTGAAGAATCCATTACACTTCTTTCAGAACTCGATGAAAATTTAGGTAAGATTATTATTGATAGTTCTAAATCTGAATCAGCTACAATAGTAGAGCAACATGTTGACTTAGAAACAGGTACTACCAAGATTACCGGTCTATTTGCTACAGAACCTAGAAGTGCTGAAGAAATTATTTCACTTTTAAACATTGATACAAAGAAGTGGAAACTCTCGCAATACTGGAACAAGGAGAAAAGTGGTAGATGGTATGTTTCTGCGTTAGTTAGTAAACTACCTGAAGAACATGTTATACAAAGTACGTTTTTAGAAATTCTTCAGAATTATGAATTACCGGAAATTCAACCCCTCGACAAAAGTAACATCCTGCTCAATAAATCCTCAGAAGAAAAAGTCTGTGGAGTCTTTTCTCTCCAAGATCTTCACTTTGGAAAACCAGGAAATGAAAACCTCGGAGAAATCCTCGAAAGTTGTGTAAAGTCTTTATTGACAAAGGCTTACAACACTTACTATTTAGATGAAATAATTTTTGTAGTAGGTGGTGATGCTCTAAACATGGATACATTTAATGGTACAACAACCAAGGGTACAATAGTAGAAAATGGTGAAGGACCTGTTGAAACATACATAAAAGCGTTTGACTCGCTAATGCAGACAATAGGAACAATATCTCAGTTCTGCAATAAGTTAAAGATTGTATTTCTTCCGGGTAATCATGACAGATTATCATCTTTTCACTTAGTTCATGCTATTCAGCAAGGATTTAAAGATTGGTCAAATATTGAATTTGACAGTAATTACGCTGAAAGAAAGGTACATGTTTATGGATCAAACATGTTTTGTTTTGAGCACGGTGATGTAAGCAGTAAAAATAATCCGCTAGTTTATGCTACCGAGTTTCCAACTCAGTGGGGTTCTGCACTTTACAGAACTCTGTATGTAGGTCATTACCATACAAAAAGGTCCAAAGAGTACCTTACCGAAAACGAAGAGAACGGATTTACAACACGACAGCTCCCTAGTTTATCTTCTTCAGACTACTATCATTATCACAATAAATGGACTGGTAATAAGCGTGCGGGAATCTTAGAACTGCATTGTGAGAAGAAAGGTAAAGTTTCAGAGTTTGTTTATACACTTTAATGGTTCGAAACCATGAAAATGTGGCAAAAATTTATTAAATTCTTATTGTAGGACGTGCATGAAAGACGCTAAGAAACCAGACTTAAATGCACCGCGATTTCGACCCTCTGTATTGGGTACTCTTAATAAGTCTGTTATCAGTCTTCTAAGAAGCAAAATACATGGTTTGGATAAGCTTTCTGATGCTGAGATTAAGAACATAATCTTAACATTTAATGAGCTTACCTGGAATACGGTGTTGGAAAGCAGGGATGGTGTTGAGCTTCCGGAGCATGTAGGAAATTTGTTTATAGGAACCTGTCTACCTAAAATTCGCAAGAATGTAGACTTTAGAAAATCGCAGGATTATCTCAAAGTAATTCAGCATCGTAACTGGGAGAGTGATAATTATCTAGCAAAGATATTTTACACAAATCACGAAACCAGGTATAGATTCAAGAATTATGAGATTTGGGGTTTTCAAGGTTCAAGAAGGTTTAAAAGAACACTTGGTAAAGTGTATCCTGAAAACTGGAAACTATATGTGCAAGTAGATCACACGCTTCAAGTATCCAAGTTATTTAGAAAAAATAACTATAGGATTATGAAAGAAGCAGAGAACATCAAAAACCTCGATAGTTATGATGAACTAGCACTTGACTAAGCACCCTACCTAAACATACAAAAGTATGGTAACAATTGGTGAAGTAATATCTAGGGTGCGTAATCAAGTTAAGTCGGTAAAGCAAGATGCTTTTTTAACCGACCGTTTCCTTTATTCCCTTATTCGTAAATACGCTGCTGTCATGATGCGACGTCAGGATAACCTGAATCGTATTATGAAGTTTAATTCTGTTTTTCAAGCACTCTCATTTGTTGAGCTAATTGAAATTGACAAAATAGAAGCACAATGTCATTGTGTTGAAAGCGGGTGTACATTCAAAAGAACTAAACATAAAGTTCCATCGCTGATGCAAGGATACTGGGGTCCTTTAATGAGATCTGTAACAAGCATTGACATGAGTGAGGAACTTGTTCCTACTTTTCCAAATACATTTGAAAAAATTGCAAACCAGAAGACATTTAAATACAATAAGAAAAAGTATTACTGGTATCTTGATGGTTATCTATATTTCCCAAATCTAGAATGGGATGCTATTCGAATTGAAGGTGTTTTTGAAGAAGACATTAGTAAATATAACTGTGACGACAAAGATGATTGTTTGTACATGCAAGAAAGAGGTTTCCATGTACCTGAATTTTTATTTGCTGAAATTGAACAGAATGTTGTAAGAGATTTAGCAGGTATGATTCAAATACCATCTGATATCATGCAGGATAATCGACACCTTGCTAGACAATAAATTTTAAGACGATGCTAACCGAAATTCAATATAGAACATTTGACGAGCTTTTGCAAAGTGTCGAGATTGACATGAAGGGTGTCGATAGTCAAGGTTATGTAGAACCTCAAGAATTGCTTAAAGTAGCAATTAAGGTAAACCGTGAACTTGGACTAAAGGTGAATCCTACAAGACAAAAGTGTATTGAGATTCATAAAGGTAAAGCTAGACTTCCTGAAGATTTTCATGTATTGAATTTTGCTTTGGTTTGTGAGTCACGTAACGAACATCCAATTGTAAGAAAAGAAAAAACTTACAATCAAGGTTTACTTGAAGGTGTATTGATGGCGCAAAATATTTTATCAAGAACAAGTGTAGATCAGTTTACAATTACAATGGATCTTCAACCTAATGGTAATTTGATAAGTCACACTCTTAATACAATGGATGTAATTGTTCAAGCTCAGTTACCTGATGGAACATTAGCATCTTTTGATTTTTCAACACCAAGCGCTGGAGAAATTATTCTTGATAATGATACAGCACAAATTATTACAGGAGTTAAAATTATCATTATTGGTAAAAAGTCAATTACAAACTTTGGTAGTCAGCAAACTCACTTGCAAAACGATGATGATAATAATCCTACGGTAACTTATATACACAACAATGTTGTAAATACATACAAGCGTTTAGTGCCTATTGAAATTAAACCTAGCAGAAAGATAATGAATGACTGCTGGAATTTAACTGTTAAAAGTCATTATATCGGATATCTTGAAAATGGATTCTTTCATGTAAATTTTGACGAGGGTACTATTTACTTGAATTATAGTTCTGTAATGGAAGATGATGCTGGTAACCTTTTAGTATTTGATCATCCTATTGTCAATGAATATTATGAGTATGCATTGAAAGAAAGAATATTTGAAAATATGTTTTTAAGTGGTGAATCTGCAGTTCAAAATAAACTGCAATTCATTTCGCAAAAATTAAGAATGGCGAGAAATAATGCATTTAGCTATGTGAACACTCCTGACTTTAATGAATTGAAACGTGTATGGGAGATGAATCGCAAAGCTCAATATCATAACTACTATAACATGTTTAAGAGCAATATAAGATGAGCATTGTACAGAAAAAAATTAAAGTAGGTGTTTATGATGCAAGTGTAGTTTTTATGATAACTGATTCAATGGAAGAGGTTGCTATAAAAACGTATCGTAAAACTAAAGAGCTATGGTCTATTGAAGACGCTGATGGTTGCGTCTTTTATACAAATAGCTTATATCATCTTGTGCTTTTACAAGAACAGATATCGCATAACCTCATAGCACATGAGGTATTTCATTTATCAACTCGTATATGCGAGGATAGATATATTGAGGATGAAGAAACTAAAGCCTGGTTAACAGGACATTTGACAGAGAATCTTTATAAGTTTTTAGACAAAAAGAAAATTAACATAAAGCTATGAGTGAAGGGCTGGATAATAAGAGTAGTCTACAAAAAAACAATACCTTCACAAAAGGTATGGTTAAAGACTTCAACGACTTATTTGTCGGTGAGGGACTGTGGACTCATGCCCGTAACGGAGTAAACAACTCACATTTAGGTGAAGTTGGTGTATTAGGTAATGAACAAGCTAACAAGTACTGTACGTCTGCACCATATACCGTAATAGGTTTGGTTCATAAATCCGGTAGTGAGTGGATTGTTTTTTCTACTAATAACATTGATAGCGAGATTGGAATATTCAATGAAGGTTTGTGTAAGTATACCAAAGTAGTAAATGATAAGTGCTTAGGTTTTAAAACTACAAATCTTATTACAGGTGCTGCAAAAGAAAATTATGATTGCACCCATTCTGTTTATTGGCAAGACGGGTTAAACCCTGACAGATATTTAAATCTGGATAACGTACCCTATAAAAAGACCGGAGTAAACCTTTCCCCAGATCCTTCATGCTATGTTCCTGAATATTCAGATGAGTTGGACTGTGAAAAGACCCTCTTGCAATCTATTGTAGATACACCCTGTATTCGTATCAATAAGGGGAAAGGTGCCGGTCAACTTTTAAATGGTTCCTATCAAGCTGTAATAGCTTACTCTGTAAATGGTGTAAGAGTATCAGATTACTTTAAACCAAGTAATGTTCAATCTTTATGGAGTCACAGTGGAGTTGGTGGATCTATTGAAATAGATATAGATGAGATCGATACAAGTTTTGATGAATTTGAACTTGTAATGGTCACTACAGTAAACTTGCAGACTGTTGCAAGGCGTGTTGGATATTACAATACTCGTCAGAAAAAGGTTGTTTTGGATCTTATTGACCAAGCTTGGGTTACAATTCCATTATCATACATTCCTTTACAAAATGCTCTTTACTATAAGAGTGATAAGATATTTGAAGTAAATGGATATTTATTAAGATCTGGTGTAACAACAAGACCTGACTTTAACTATCAACCTTTAGCAAACCAAATTCAATCTAGATGGCTATCTGTTGATTATCCTTCAAATTACTATATAAGAGGTGGAAATAAAACCTCTTATATGAGAGATGAGGTTTATAGTTTTTTTATTAGATGGATTTATAAAACAGGTCATCGGTCAGCTTCATATCATATTCCTGGTCGTGCACCTTTAGCAACTGATACACAACTTGCTTCAGGTACAGACGTACTTCCTGGTGAAACTAAAAACTGGCAGGTTTATAATACAGCTACTAAGACATCTACATCGGGAACATTACCTGATGGTGGTGTTTTAACATCTACAGGTCAAATGGGTTACTGGGAATCAACTGAGAGGTATCCAGATGATAAACCAGATATCTGGGGTGACTTGTGTGGAAAAGCTATAAGACACCATAAATTCCCAGATAATATTACTAGTCATATTCATTCTGATAACGGTTCTAAAATATCTGTATTAGGTGTTGAATTTTTAAATATCCAGCATCCTTTAGATATAGATGGTAATCCTATTTTAGACATTGTAGGTTATGAAATTTTAAGAGGTTCTCGCGAAGGTAATAGAAGTATTGTTGCTAAGGGACTTTTTAACAACATGTGGGAATATGATATAAGTGGACAACCTGGAAAAAAGGGTTTGTACCAAAATTTCCCATATAATGATTTAAATCCTAATGTATTTTTAAGAACTGAGTTAAAAAAAGATAATGGTAATAAACCTGACCATTCTTCTTTAGCACCTGCGTCTTACAGAAAAGATATTTACTCGTTTCATTCACCAGATACTACATTTAATAAACCCTTCTTTTCACAAGGCGCAATTGAATTATACACTGTAGAACATGGTAGTGTAGAAGGTAAATTTGAATTTCCATATAAGCATCCTAAAAGTAAATTAATTACAGATGGTGCTTTTATATTTGCATCCATTGTCGGTGCTGGTATAGCAGTTCTTGCAGCCTTAGGTAAAGCGACAAACAGGACTGATATTAGTGCTACATTTCTTGGTGCAGGTGCAATAAAAATATCACAAGCTGAATCAGGAACTGCTACAGCTATTCCTGATGTACCAAGTATGATTACAGCAAGACCTGTAGGTACACTTGCTGGTATTTTATTAGCAGCACCAGCATTAATATATTATGGCGCTCTTGGTATTCAATCATCTCTTGAAGCTATTTATGCTTTTAGTCCATATAGAGATTATGCTTTACAGGTAAACTCTCATGGTTTTTATAACAACTCATTACCAATTACAAGTAAGGGTAATAGAAGAAGAGCAATTTCTGATAATGCTGGTAGATACATTGATCCATTTGTACAAGCATATGTTGATGATTTAAAGATTAATAATCTTTTCAGAAATAAGTTTGTTGCTGTAAAACTACAATCTAACATTGTAGAACCGCATATAAACGTAGGTAATACGTCAATAAAAGATAATTCACGCGTTCGATTACATGATTTAAATAAGCATGATGATCCTACTAACGATGTATATACAAGAACTACATCTGCTTATTATGGTGCAATTAAACTAAGCTATGAGAACCAATATGGTCAATTAGATTCAATAGTACAGATTCCAATTGAAAGCTGCGTTTTTAAAACACAACCTGACGGTAACCGGTATAGAACAGGTGTAATCTTTGGTGGTGATATTTATATTAACCGTTATACTGAGAAGAACCCTTATTTCTTTTTTAACCAGTGGTTGCTAGGTGAAAACAACGGTACAGAGTATAATTACAAAAATTATATTAACGGACCTTTTCCTCGTTATTGGGCAAACTTAGAAAGATTTGATCTTAACGACTTTACGATTAAACTAAATCTTAGGAATGGTTTACAGCTTACTACACCTAGTGATTTTCATCATTTAGATAGAGCTAGTAGCAAGACTGGTGTGTTTGTACTTAAAAGAGCATTCTTTTATTTATTTAATAATGGTGTAAGAGACTTCTTTGTAGAATCTGAAATCAACCTTGCATTTAGAGATTACGGTGAACTTTTACATGAGAAACACTTTGAACCGGAAGGGTACTCTGATTATAATGAAATGTTTAGATCGGATATCATTACTATGGGTAATTACTACAAGTATGATTTTTCACTCAGTGTTTCTAAACTGTATAATAATTTCACTACTTGGGGTAAAGTTCTTCCAAGAAGTTATGATCCCCAGGTTGCAGTAGATTGTTTTGAGTACTACCCCAACAGGGTTATATACTCTCTACAACAACAAGATGAGCTTAAGCGTGATAACTGGAAAGCTTATCTAGCAAATAACTACAAGGATTTTGGCGGTAAGGTGAATAACATCAAATCGCTTAATGAAAACGGAGCTGTTATTCTATATGAAGATTCTGAACCTACAAGATTTGTTGGTGTAGATACACTACAGACTCAAGGTGGTACTAAGATAACTATTGGTGATGGTGGACTTTTCCAACAAAATATGCAGTCACTTGTAAATGCTGACGATATTCTTGAATATGGAAGCTGTCAAAGTCATAGATCTGCTGTTAATACTCCTTATGGATTGTTTTACATTTCTCAGAAAATTGGTAAAGTGGTTCAATATGGTGGCGGAGGTTTAGAAGAAATATCTCGTAACGGTATGCGTCTCTGGTTTGCTGAGTACTTACCATCTAAGTTATTGCAAGCATTTCCTGATTATGATCTCTATGATAATCCTGTTGAAGGAATTGGTTGCCAGACAATATATGATGGTCAGTATGATTTGATCTATTTTACAAAAAGAGATTTTAAACCATTACTACCAGAAATTAAATATGACATAGAAGCTAAGAAGTTTTATGTTCCTTGTAATTACAATCTAATAGAAAACCAACCTTTAACACCGGTTGGTAGCAGATGCTATGTTGAACTTACAAATCCTAAATATTTTGAAGACTGCAGCTGGACAATCAGTTATGATCCTAAGTCTAAAGTATGGGTTAGTTTTCACGATTGGCATCCTAGTTTGACATTACCTGCATATGAGCATTTCTTAACAATTAAGGGTGCTGAGTTTTGGAAGCACAACGACAGATGTGATTTATACTCTAATTACTATGGTATAGATTATCCATGGGAAGTTGAATTTCCAGTTACTAGTGGAAACAATGTTACTACAACTAGAAGTGTAGAGTACTTACTTGAAAACTACAAGTATTATAATGATTGTCAAGATAGCTTCTCTCCTCTAGATCACAATTTTGATCGAGCTGTAATATTTAACAATGAACAGATTTCTGGTAATTTGAATATGCAAATAAAACCCAAAAATAATCCTGTTGCATTGTTACAATATCCGATTGTCGGTACAAACTCAATTGATATTCATTTTTCAAAAGAAGAAAATAAGTATAGGTTTAATCAATTCTGGGATGTAACTAGAAATAGATTTGAGTTTGCTGCAGGTGCAACACCAATGTGGATTACTGAAGCAAATGGATACAAGAAGAGGATTAACCCCACTTATGTTGATTATGCAAAACCACCTCTTGAGCGTAAGAAATTCCGTCATTATGGTAATCGTTTATTGCTGAGACGTAATGTAAGCGGTGAGATTAAAATGCTATTGAAATTATTTACGACAAAACAATTATTGAGTTTTAGATAATGAAAGACTTAGATAAATATATTTCTTTGTACGGTTACGAACGCAATAGTGTTGATCGTAATAGACCTTTCAATGTTATTCCTAGTGGTAGAATTTCCATGAAGAATGTTGATTTCCCTGTTTTAGGAATAGACAATATGGGTAATAGTCAAATAATGTATCCCGGAGAAGAGTATCAGTTTGGGGGTAGTAGTGTTTTAGAAATACCTGTAATGGGTAATGGTGGTCAGCATGGCGGTCTCGACAGATGGTTTGCTGAAAAGTGGGTAGATGTTAAGACAGGTAAAGAATGTGGTAGACAAGAAGGTCAAAAACGTAAAGGTTATCCTGCATGTCGTCCTTCTAAAAGAGTATCTACTGATACTCCGAAAACAGCTTCAGAATTATCTTCTGCTGAAAAAGCAAGATTTAAAAGAGAAAAAACATCTAGTAAAAGAATTTCATATAACCACAAGAAAGAAGAAGGTGGTGAGCTTGAATTAGCTCAATATGGATATATGATACCACCCGCTGGATTTAATCTTATGCTCGGAGCATCAAAATTGTATAACTATTTGTTTAGCGATGAACCTAGTAAAACTACTTCAAATTCTGCACCAGTTAAGGTACCAGTTGCACCAGTACGTACTTATGGATATAAAGATACTTATCAACAGTACTATGATAGATCGCAAGAAGTTTATGATAAGTTAAAAGATAATGATCATAAAAAATATGATAGTCCTGAATCAATAAGTTTATCATCAGGTCGTTTTGCAGGAGCTAATGTTGATCCTGAAATGATAAATGATATTGTGAAAGCTGCAAAGGACAATAATGTAGACCCATGGGTTATGTTATCTCTTGTGGGTAGAGAATCTACTTTTGGTTCTGGTGCATGGCAAAATAAATTAAGATCTGGCAGTAAACAAAATTTAGTTTCAGGATGGGATGTAGCAGAAGAATATATGCCTTATGATTTTACTAGATTTTTAGCTGATAAACAAGTTCCAGGTGTTAAAGTACATAAAGATAATCATGGATGGAACTATGAAGTGGTAGATGTAAAAGCTATAGATAATTATTTAAATAAGAATCCACAACTTATAGCTAATTATTATAAGAAAATAGAATCCACACCTGATCTTGGTTCATTAGATAGCTTTCATCTTGCCGCACAAAGAATTAAGAAAAAAGGTATTCAGAACTATAACCCTGGAGATCCTAATTATTCTTCAATGGTTAATCAAGACATGAAATTATTACAATCTGACCCTAAATTAAAAGCATATATGAAAAAGCTTGGATATGAGAACGGTGGTGAACTATCTGATATGAAATCAGGTGGTAATGTACCGACAAATCCTTCACTATGGAGTAGAGCAAAAGCTGCTGCTAAAGCTAAATATGATGTGTATCCTTCTGCATACGCAAATGGTTTTGCTGCTAAATGGTATAAACAGCGCGGAGGTAGCTGGAAAAAGGCTGCTGAAGGTGGATGCTTTGAATGCGGAGGACAATTGGAAGACGGTGGACAACCTGAAGTAAATTCACTATCACCTCAAGATCTTAACAATTGGAATGAGTTTGTTAAGTATGCAAAAAGATCTGGTGCTGCTTCAGATGAAAGATATAACCATGATAAAAAATTAGGATATGAACTAATTAAGAAGTACAACCAAGAAAATCCTAATTCTTCAATTGATAAAAACAGAGTTAAAGATTATCAATCTTATTTCTTAAACATGGCTGCTGGTAATACAGACTCAGGACAATTAGGTGTAAGAACAGCAAATAGTTTTAAAAACGGAATATCAAGAGTAGATGGATTTATAGGACTAAAGACTCTTAATCAAATGGTTCCTAAAGTCAGTACTGATATTAATGGCGTAAGAACTGATTATGGTTCTGATTTTGCATCAGCAAATAAAAACTTTGCTTCACGTGAAAATCTTAGAAAATACGTAAGTTATAATGATGCAACAAATGAGCAAAGACAAGCATTTGATCAAGGAATGTTAGCAAGAAAAAAACAAGAAGTTGCAGCACAAGTAAGAAAACCAATAGCATCTGATAATCCACAAAACTATCAGGAATTTATTGCTAGTGGTCAATCATGGGCACCAGCACCAGAAGGAGGATTCTATGTAAAAGAAATGGGTGGTGTAAATTATAACGACATGTTAAACCAACCCGTGTTTGTCCCAACAAATTTTTATCAGTTTGGTGGTATGTCAAATCCTTTAAAGCAAATTCAAAATATGGATATGAAAGATAAACTTCAGTTAGCAAAATTAGCTATGATGTTTGCTGAAGATGGTGGTGAAGCTGATGGAGGAATGGCGCTTACACAAGTAAATGCTATGATTGACAGATTAAATAATCTTAAGAATTTCATTACTCCAGAATCGGATTTAGATCCATGGGTTAGTGATAAAATATCTGTAATGAATCATTCTGCTACTGCAATCAATGATTACATGCAATATGGAGAACAAGAAGAGCCTGAAGAAATGAGAGAAGGTGGTATCCCGGAGCGTTACAAAAACATGGGTTTTTCAAAGGTTGGTGTCAAAAAAAATAGCACACGTCCTGGTAAAAAATGGATGGTACTTGCAAAGAAAGGTGATGATTATAAAGTAGTTCATGGTGGATATGATGGTATGAAAGATTATACACAGCATGGATCAGAAAAACGTAGAGATCGTTTTTGGGACCGTATGGGTGGTAAGGATTCTGCTAAAGCAAAAGATCCATTTTCACCTCTGTACTGGCACAAACGTTTTGGTACTTGGGCAGAAGGTGGTGAACCACAGAATGAGGGATTCCAATCTCTTCCTGAAGAAGTACAAGATAAAATTTTGAAAAGAATGATTGGTGGTGGTGAAGAAGGTGACTGGACTAAAACAAAAACAGTTACAAACAGGAATATTGCAGCTTACCAAGATAAACCTACAAGAACAATGGTGAATTTTGGTGCAAACACTACATTAAACCCTTCTTTGTATGCTATTGAAGGAATGGATGATAAAGGTTTCTTTGGTGATCTTGCAGCTATTGCGTTAGGTGCAGGTGCAATTAACAACGTTGCATTAGGGTACAGAAAATTGTTTGGTCCTGCTTCAAAAAATGTTACAGAAACTAATACCAAGACTGGTGAAACCAGAACTACCGATGTTGTTCAGCAGAGAAAAGATCAGAAAGAATTAATGAATCAGTGGAAACAACCAGGTATGTATCAAGAACCTATTCAAGAGGAACTGCGTAGAAAGCAGCAAATGCAACTTAGTGTACCCCCAATGGGTGTAGACTATATTCCTGCAGGTTCTACAGACTTTTCTAACATGGCAAAATACGGTGGTTACTATATGCAGAAGTTTGATGTTGGTGGAGAACCAATGCTTACTAAAGATGAGTGGATGGCGCAAAATGGTAGAGGTTTGATGGGTCAAGAACTTCAAGATGAAAAAGACTATCAAGCATATGTTGAATCATGGAAACTTGCAAACTCTCAACAACAAGCAGCTCCTGCACAACAACAGACAGGTACAACAGGGCAGACTAATACTGCAGCTGCTCCTACTGTTAAAACACGATCTATGGAGCTTGATCCTGAAGGACAAGCACTAGCATACGGAACTATCTCAGCAATTAGTACAATTGCAAATCGTAAGAATAGAAAAGATACTCTAAAAGAATATGAAGCAAATCTTCAGAAATATGGTAACACAGATTTTAGATTTGATAACAACTACGTGAATAGAGACATGTTTGGTCAGTATACTACAAACCGTGCACAAGGACAGAATTTTATTGCAAATAAAACTACTTATGCGCAAGATCAAGGAAACCAATTTAATTATGGATTTGGTCCTGGATTTGAAGAAGGTGGTGAGTATGATTTAACACCTCAGCAGATTGCTGCAATCATGGCAGCTGGTGGAGAGATTGAGTTTCTTGATTAATCCTATGGTAATCTGCGTAAAATATTGTAAATTCTAAATGTAGGGGATTTAAATCCGTTTACATTTTTAAACTTTAAAAGTTTATGAAAGTAAGAATCACTAAAAAACCTGGAAGCACAGGAGACCAACGAAACTACGGATTGGTTAGAGGCAGTGCGTTTGATCCTTATGAGAATAAGGGTAACACCCCTATTTCCGATACAATGGGTGCAGTACCTAGATCTGAAGCTAATATTGAAGCTGAAGGTGGGGAAACTATTGTGGGAGATCTTAATAATGATGGGTTCTTAGAGCATTTTAAAATTACTGGTAAACGTCACTCTAAAGGTGGTGTACCTCTCAATGTTCCGGGTGGATCTTTTATATTTTCTGATACTCGAAAACTTGCAATTAAAGATGAAGAAGTTTTAGCAAGATTTGGAAAATCGTTTAAGAAAGGTGGTTACACACCTGCGGAAATTGCTAAGCAATATGACATTAATAAGTACATGCAATTAATGAAGAGCGATGACGCCGACGCAATTACAAAAAGAACAGCAGGTGACATGGTTAAAAAGAATTCACAAAAACTTGCTGAACTTGCATTAGTACAAGAATCAATGAAAGGATTTCCTAATGGTGTTCCTTCTATTGCTGCTCCACTTATGGGTGCTGAGCTTAATCAAGCAAAGCATGGTGGTCTTACAAAATTTGAAACAGCTGGTGATCCTATTTACAATAAAACAACACCTATTTATATCAATGGTGTAAAGTACTATTGGAAAGCTACTGAAGATAAGCCGGGTTGGGGTACTGGAGATACTGTAATTCTAGTAAATCCTCAAAACGGAAAAGAGCTTAAGATGGATAAAGACAGATATGAAACTTTATCTAAAAAAGAATGGTTACCTACATATGATAATGTTTATGGTAAAGGTTTACCTAATCGAATTAGAGGCGTTGAATATTTGAATTACGGTACCAGACCTGAAGATGCGGTTCCTCAACCTGTAGGTCCGGGAAATAAACGAATTCTGAGCAATGTAGAAAAAAGAGAATATGAACAAGGTCAACAGTTTTCTCTTGATGGTAAAAGTTATTATGAAATTGTAGATCCTTTCGCATATACTCAAGGTTGGAGTGAGTCAGTAGGTAGTAGTACACCAGGTGTTGCTGTAAATGTTACACATGAAAAAGCCGGTCCCGCTGTTGTAGTTAGACCTTTAAACATTACATATGATCAACAAGGTAATGTTGTATATCAAAGAAATGATAAAGCACCATTGACTTATTTAACTGATGAGGATATTCTAGCTGCCAGAAAAGGAAATAAATTTGTAGATGTTGGTGGTAAACCTGTATTTGTCGGTTCTGGAGCTGTTGGTTCTTCAGCAAATGTTCAAGGTGGTCTAGAAGGTAATATGAATGCTCAACCTCAGTATACTAGAACTGGTAGAACATTTGAAAAAGGTGGATTAATTCCTGTATTTCAAGCTGGTGGTAGCGAAGATGACAAAATATATGAAGCTAAAAATTCAGCTGGTAAAACAGTTTATGAATATAAGGGTACTTACTATAATACATTAGAAGAAGCCAAAGCAGCAAGAACAAATGCTTCTGCACCAGCAAATAACTCTAATAGTGATTCTAATAACAATTCTAATACTAAACCAGGATTACCAAAAGAATTAGAAAGTGTAAAACAATACGTTACTTGGGATAATAATAGAAAGCAGTGGAGAGTGCAACTACCTGATGGTACTACACCTGAAGTAAGAGATCAAGTTGCTAGTGTTCTTACATCTTATGGTTTTAAAGATGTTGTTCAAAGTGGTGCAGCTCGAGTAAGCGGTTCTGCTAAAGACTATAATTACTTTTATGCAGGATTAAAACCACAAGACTTTGAATCAAAGTTTGTAAGAAAGTTTATTGGCGCTGAAGAAGCTGGTAAATTAGATGAGCTTGCTACTCGTAAAAAATATTTTGAATTACTTGGTATTACTGGTGTAACTGATGATCAATTAAAAGATCCGAAAGCTCTTTATAACAATAAAGAGTTTATGGAAAAAACTTATTACCCGGCTTTCCAAAAAGTATTACCTACGGACAAGTTTAGAGAAGTCATGAAAAATGACACTAAATGGGGTCTTGAACACTATGATGCTATTCCTGATTTTAGTACTCCGGGAAAAATACCAACTCCTGAAATAGTGTATTGGTGTGTTCCTTCTTCTGTAGAAGGAGAAAATGGTCAATCGGGTCAAGGTAAAAAAGAAGAAGCTCCAGCGGGTGCTGTATTTTACAATACTGTTGCAGAAAGAGATGCTGCCTGTACTGGAATAACGAAAACAAAAGGTAAAATTCCAAAAGATGTTCCTAAAAACTGGTGGTTACAAGATATTGGAAAATTTGCGGTAGGTCTTACAGATAAAGTTACAGAATTTGATCCTGTACTTTATCAAGTACCTATTGTCGAAGAAGACTATGTATTACTTGATCCTGCTAGGCAAATTGCTGCTAGACAAGAACAATTTAACAAAGGTGTAGACTTAGTAGAAAACACCAGCGATGGTCAAGTTGCACGTGCTAATGTTATGGGATACTCTGGTCAATCTGCTGAAGATATTGCAAATGTTATTTCACAATATGAGCAAGGTAATGTTGGTATTGTTAATAATACAAATGCAAGAAATGCTCAAGCGTTGCGTCAAGGAATGTTAGAGAACACTAAGTTACGTGGAGCTTACAATGATGCACTTGCTATTAAAGGTCAAGCTGCTGAGAATGAGAGAAGACAAATTAAATATCGTAACTTAGCAAACTGGATGGAAGGTGTTACAAATGCTCAGAAGACTAATGAATGGCTTCCACTTCTTACACCTTCTTATAGAGTAAATGCTCTTGATGGTTCTATTAATTTTGCTCAAGGATATGATCCTCGCGATATGTATACAGGAGCCATTGTCGGAACTAATCCTGGTTTATACGATCCTAGTCAAATAGCTTCATCTGTTGCTACTGCTTATGATGAAGGTTATAGAGCTAATATCAGTAAAGGAGAAGAAGCTGCAAAACAAGCAGGAGCAGCTGCAGCCCGTGCTGTACAAATGCGTTTAAATAATCAGAATCTTGGTATCGGTACAAATGGTGCAGTAATGTCACCAGGTATGAATCAGCAGCAAATGTTGTGGAATGCACTTAACGGTATGCAAGAATAATAAAAGATAAAAGAGAACAGTAATGGCTACATACTTACCTAATGTACAAGCAGTATTTCCGGAAAGACCTTCTTTTACTCCGGATTTCTCTTTTTTGACAAAAGTTTTAACTACGCAGCAGCAGCGTTACGACGCTAATTTTATGCGAGTTAAAAGTTTGTATAACTCTCAATTCAATAAAGCATTATCTAACTCTGATAATATTGAGTTTAGAAATTTGATGCTTAAGAAGATGGATCAAGAGATTGCGGGTATTGCTAATTTAGATTTAGCTCTACCTCAAAATGTCTCTTCAGCAATGACTGTTTTTAACCCATTGCTACAGGATAATGATTTGCAAAGTGACTTGGTCAAAACACAGAGAGCACAACAAGCATTTCAACAGTATCAGCAATACGCTCAAAGTACTGATCCTAATATTCGTGCTCAGGCAAATCCTGCAGCAATGCAATATATCCAGATTGGTGTAGAGGAATTGCAAAATGCTAAACGTGGTGATGGATCTATTCAAGCGGTTCAGTCTAGAGACTTTGTACCATTTGAAGATTATGTGAAATATTTGGATGAAGCAGCTAATAAAGAAAAACTTCAGATCAAGTATACTGCACAGAAAGGATACTATCTTGTAGATATTGAAAATGGTAAAGAAGCAATACTACCTTTTAGCAGCTGGGCTTTAGGTCATTTAGGAAATCGCTTTGATAGACAATTTGCTGTTCTTGCAGAAGTAGATAAGTACAATGGTGTTAAAGCATTTCAGCAGCAAGGTATGAGTTATCAAGACGCTTTGAAAGCTTATGCAAAACAAGTTCAACCTGATCTTGTAAATACATTTGTAGAAGCTGCGTCTAATAGTACAGATAGAATGACCGAGGTAGATGCTAAGCTTAGATTTTTTAATGATACTTACGGTAATGACATTCCTCCTCAATTCAAGGAGCGTTATGAGCAACTTAAAGCTGCAAAGACTGCACTAGATGAGCAAACTAAAAACAATCTGAATGTTGCTTCTGAAATTGCAAATGCTGATGACATTAGACTTTCTAATGCTATTGTAAATCATTTGTTTTCATCTAAAAAACAAAATGCTGCTATTCAATGGGGTACTAATAGAGCTATGGCTACACAGTCAATGACTATGAAACCTGATGATGTGAAACTTAAGTTTGCTCAGATGGCGCATGATAGAAGTATGAAACTTCTTGATCATGAGTTAGCTAAAGAAAGAGACTATCTAAAATTTACTTATGATTATAAAATTGGTGTAGCAAAAGGAGATATTGTGCCGACAGAAGTCCCACTTGGTAGAAATACAGATATTCAGTCTGTTAGTGCTCTTACAGCTGCTAATACTTTAAATAGTCAAGGGGTGCAGCAAATGGCTTCTTACCTTGTTGATCCTAAAGGAGGACTACTAAACTTTGTTGCAGGAAGTGAAAAAGGCGCTGTGTATAGTAGTCTTGTAAGTAAAATGGCGTCTCACGCAAAAAGTGGGGGTAAAATTACATACTCACAACAAGAGTTATCAGCTTTACGTGAATTGACACAGTCAATGGGTGTGAGCTTTTATGCTCCTGATAGTCCGCAAAAAGCAGGACTAATGATTGCAAATATTTCTACTGGTGTATATCAGAGAGCTACACTTGCAAGTGGTGCAATTAATGAAGAAGCTGGTGGAATTCGTCATACAAAAGATGCAATTAGAAATGCATCTGCACTAGTTCGTGCATTAAATAATTCATGGACAGAAACTACAACAGCTCAAGATGATTACCAGGCAGCTTTACGTTTAGAAGTAATGTCAGGTAATAGAGTAAAATCAGAGTACGCTGATAAAGTGTCTGTAATAGGAACTGACAGAAATGGAAGACCTATTATAAGTGTTATTAAACCTTTTGAAGAAGCAGTAGAAAGAAAAATCTCAGCAACTCTTCCTCAGCGTTATCAGAATATAACTACTACTAGTGGGGACATGGTTCAGTTCAACAGGGTAACTGGTGCAGATGTGGGTCAATTGTTTAATCAAAACAATGTACAGAAAGTTGTTATTGACGGTAAAGATGTGACAAGTGATTATAAGCGTGGAGAATCTGATTTTAATGAAGCTATTAAAGGTGTTAACATAAACGACCTTGCTGAGCTTTATGGTAATAATGCTGAAATTGCTTTTAACCCTGTTTCAAAAACAGCTGATATTACTTTTAGAGTATCTCCTTCATCTAAAGCTGCTAGTGGAGTTAATTATAAAAAAGATGGTTTTGCAGGTAATGAAGTTAAAATTACTGTTCCTTACTCACAGCTTGGTAGAATTATGCCAAGAACACAACCCTATTTGGGAGCAAACACTTTTAGTCCTCAGTCTCTTGTAAACTTAGATAAGTTTGCTACAGAACCATTTAGTGTTGTAGAATTTCCATCTTATATGGAAAGTGCAGGATTTAAAGGAACTATCAGTGGACAAGTTTCTGGAGATGGTGGTTATGCATTAATAATCCAGGGTACAAAGAGAGTAAATGGTAAAGATGTTCCTTTTAAATATCCTGTTACCCAAAACATTATGCCTGGTGATGCTAATGCTTTAAATGCTGTAGAAACAATTCTCGAACAAGAATTTCAAAAATACTTAGACCAAAGTAATTAATAATGGCGGAGTTTGAAAATAACCCTTTTGATTCAGCTTTTGGATCTGTTGCAACTGACGTATATCAGGATCAAAATAAAGTACCAGATAATCCATTTCAGACAGCTGTTAATGCTGTAAATACTGGTGGTTATGGTACTCAATACTTTCCTGAGTCTTCAGTAGCACCTTTTCGTGCACAAGATTTTTTTCAGCAACAGGGTTTTAATCCTTCAGATTATTCTCAAAACTATGCAGGTTATGCAGCAGCAGAAACTTGGGGTAGTACTTTTGGTAAGGCGTTTGATGATTTTGGTTACAAATTTGGAAACTCTTTTGTAGAAGGAGCTTACAGTACCGGAAGATTACTGAGATCAATATTTACTTTAGGTGCCTATGGTATTAATAAAGATGAAGACGATCTTTTAAAACAATACTATCAAGATCAGGATAATGAGTTGAGAAATACAATATTCATGACTCCTGAAGAGCAGGACAGTTTTTTTAATAAAAAATTTGTCAAAGATTTTATTGGTAATGCTGGTTACACTTTAGGAACTCTAACAGAAATTGCAGCTGAAACTGCGTTGACCTTTGGTGTTGGTGCAGCGGTATCTGCAGGATTAAAAGGTGTAGGTCTTACAGCAAGAGCTGCGACTTTAGGTGCTGGAGCTATTACCGCTGAATCTGCAGCTGAAGGTTTGAGTGCTTCTACAAGAATACTAGAAACAGCTGCTGCAGCTGGTAGAAGTGCAGCAGATGATGTTGCACGTGCAGGTATGACACACGCTGAGGCAGCTGCTAATCTTAGTACTATGGGTCGAGTGGGTGAATTTGGTAACAGAGTTGTCAATGAAACTTTTAGAGCTGTAGGAATGAACTTTGCTGATATTGCAAAAGCTGAAAGTCTTTATGGTAAAATATGGGCTGCTGGTGAAAACTTTATACCTGTTGCTGGTAACTTGATGCGTACAGGTAAAGAAATAGCTTTAGCGGGTGCTAATGGTGCAGATATGCTTAAGTTGGCTGGTGTGGGTTTCAATGGTTTTAGAAGAAGCCTTAATGAAATGACACTTGCTACATCTGAGTCTGCATTTGAAAGTGCTAATGCATACGGTGATACTTATACTGCTTTACATAATCAATTCAGGGAACAGTACGATAGAGTTCCTACTAGTGAAGAAGAAAAAGCAATTAGAGAAACAGCAATGAATGTTGGAGGATCTGTGTTTGATATTAACATGGGCATTCTTCTGACAATGAATAAAATTCAGTTTGGTAATCTATTTAGTCGATTTGGACCTACTAATAAGTTCATGCGTGAAATGGTTATCAATAATGCTGAAGACAGAGTTCTTACAAGAGCTGTTGCAAATGATGTTAAAACCAAGTTCTACAAACAAGGATTTTTTGGAACCTTTGGTAACCTAGGTGAAATTGCTGAAGACTTTGGTAAAAAACGAGCTGCTTGGGAAGCTACAAAGTCTATGGGTAGAGGTATGGGTAAGTTTGAACTTACCGAAGGTGTACAAGAACTACTACAAGAAGGTAGTGCTGTTGGAGTAAAAGATTACTATGAATCTATATATAATGGTAACCCTATTTCCTTAGAAGAATCTATTACCAGGGGTGCACGTTCTCAAGCTGGTCAAGAAGGTTTCAAGACATTTTTAATCGGCGCACTTACAGGTAGACTGGTTGCTCCTGTTACTTATGTTGGTGGCAAAGCAAGTGAGTACGGTTATGCTGCTATGCAGGGTAATCTAGAGTCAATGAAAAATCAAGATCAAAAAGTAACAGATGCTGTTAATCAGCTTAATCTATTTTTTGACAATAAACGAAACGGTACTTCTCACTACATGCGCAACGCTAGAGAACAAGCTGTAGCTTCTGAGAATATGACTGAAGCAGCCACTACCGGAAATGTTTATGAATTTAATAATGCTAAAGAGGATGCATTAGTATCTGCAGTTCGTGCAGCTATGATGACAAATTCTACTGATGCATTTATAACAGGACTTCGTCAAACTGGTGAGCAGTTTTCAGAAGAAGAATTTAAAGAAGCTTATGGTGTTGATATCAAAGAAACTGGTTATAATTCTGTAAAAGAGTTTACCAATAAAATAGCAGATGATATTAATACTTACACTGATACATACAAAAGTCTTGTCCGCAAATATGGTCCATTAGTAGATCCTTACATATTTCCTAAAGACAGTAAAGATTTTAGAAGAGCAATGTATTTGCAAAATGCACTATATGGTGCAATTGATGTTGTAGCTGTGAATAGTATCAAGGGTAAGTTAGCTGGCGAAAGATCTAGAACTCTTGCTAATGAATTGAGAGGTATAAGTGAAATTGCAAACAGTGCAGACTACGCAATGCGTATTTTGAGTAATCCTAGAAATCTTGAAAGTGAACTGGGTATTGTTCAAAGTGAATTAGCAAATCTGCGTGAATCGTATGAGCAAACAAAAGATCCTGCTGTTAAGCAATCTATAGACAATAAAGTAGAAGAGTTAGAGTTACTTAATAGCTGGAAACAATTCTGGTTGTTTGAAAACACCGTTGAAGAAGAAGAATTAGACGGTCAAGAAGAACTGAGTGGTGATGAAAGAGAGAAGAATAAAAAACTTCCTAAAGATCTTCAATACACATTTATTGGTACTGCAAATAAAAAAGCATATCAAGATGGAACTCTTACAAAAGAAGAGTTTAACTCGATGATCAAAAATGATACTGTTCAACAGTTATTTAAAAAGATTGTAAATCTAAAAAACAAACAAGCTGGATTAAATACTACAGTATCAGATGAAACAATTAGACAAAGTATTGACAAACTTGTTGACTTTATAAGACTTGATAAAAACGCAAAGGATTATATTAATGCAGTAGATATTCTATTAGACCCTAAGAATTTTAGAAAAGCACATTTGCGTTTTGCAGATGGTGAATTTAAAGCAAGAATTTCTGATGCTTTAACATATCTAGAAAACGAGCTTGCATTGAGCATTACTAGGAAAGAGCTTGCTGAACGCTTTGGTAATCAAGATCAAATAAACTCTATGGAGTTTATGCAGTTCATGGTCGAAAACTATGATCGTATTTCTAAAGAAGTAAAAGAGTTTATTAAAAGTCAAGAGTCATATAAAAACATCTTTGCGGTATATGTTTCACCTACAAGAGGTGTAGAAGAACAGGAGTATGTTCAGCAAGAATTGACTAAACTAGTAGATGCTATAAAAGATAAATATAGTATTGATAAAACTAAAGCACCAGATGTTCAAGATAATCAGGACAATGTAACACCAGAACCAGCACCTACTACTCCTGTTAATGACGATGATGATGAATTACCACCATCTAGCGCACCATCTGCCACTATTGAAACTGGGTTAGATTTAGAAGATAATAATGCTGAAATTGAATCTTCTTCTCAACCTTTACCTGTTACTAGCAGTGAAATGGATGACTTATCCGTTTTAGATGCTTTTGATAATGCTTCAAACAACCCTGTTACTCAAGAAGAATCTTTACCTACTTCTACAGAAACTGCTCCAGTAGAAGTTGAACCTGCAGTAGAAGATAGATTTTTAGTAGACTTTGCTATTGAAAATTTGCCTGGAGAAACTTGGGTTAAACAAGAACAGTTTATTAAAGATCTGACAGACAAGTTTAATAAATATAATAAGAGAGCTAAAAACAAATTGTCCAGTATTAAGGACTATGTTAATACGGTAGCTGGTAAAAAAGCTGTAAAAGATCTTAAAGCAAAATCAGCTGAAGGACAAGCAGAACTACCTTTTACAGAACCCGTAATAAGCGACAAAGAAACATCTTCGCCAAATATTGATGTTACTACGCTTACTCAAGAAGAAAATTTAAACTCGAAAGATTTAAAAAATATCCATTCTGAACTTGTAGAGTTTAAACAAAAAGCTCTACAAAATAAGGAAAAAAGTGTTAACTTTGATATAGAGAGGGACTTGGCTTCGGACATCAATGATGCGCTTACTTGTCTCTTGTAAAATTAGCTAATCCGGTAAACTATGACAAACTGTAAGGTAACACCTGCGGACTTCCTTCCCATTTTAAAGAAGCTGGTGCAGGCGGACCCACAGCGATATACTAACTTTGATAATGTAGCAAAAGCAGTAATCTCTAACGGTTCCCTAATCCCATTTAATAAAGCAACCGCTATTTATTCTTTTGCAGAACTTTTTCAAGCTCTGCATGGGTTAGATTCGTCTTTCTATGAGCTTGGTAGTGCATCTGGTGTTATTGGTTTAAAAGATCTTATTGAATCAAACCCTGAGCAATTTGTAGACAAGATTGCTGAAATGTATGGTGTCAAGTCTAAGACATCTACAATTAAACCGGAAAGTATTCTTGATTCCATTAAGAACCTTGAGTCATTAAAATCTATTACTCAGGTACAACTAGACATAATTCTTAAAGACGTAAATGCTTATATATCAGCTTTTTCGTATAAAAATCAAGACGAAAAACTTCAGGATATAAATAAGTTCATGGATTTTTTAGATTCTACTTTGAAGAATTTAAGTCTTGAGAACCAGACCTTTTTACTTAATCGTACATCAGCAGCTCGTAAAAAATTAATTGGTAAATCACCTTACGTAAGATTGAAGAACTTGTCAGAAGATCTTCAAACATATATAGTAAGTCTGCCAGGATTTGTAGTTGTTGAAGCTTACAAAGAAGGTGATCAATATGTTTCATTAGACGGAACTGTAATAACCGATTATCTTTTTGCAAGACCTGCCCTCCCAGCTCCTAGTGAGTCATTTAACAACGGGGAAACAATTTTCTTTGATGTTAATATGCGTTCAGGATTAAGAATGCGCGATGTAATTCTAGAAGGTCAAAAGCCGGCATCTGAAATTCTTGCTTCAAAATCTAAAGAAGCTATTAATTCTTCATTTAAAGTATTTGCTGTAAAGGTTGGAAATATTGCAGATGATCGTATTTCTAGAATGTATTCTGAAGCATCATCTAATCCATCAATTGCAGGACTTGCAAATCGTACACATGAGACATTTGAAAGTGAAGCACAAATTCAGAAGCTTGAACGATCAGTAGGATTTAGTGAAGTATTAACTGTAGCAAGACCTAAGCAAGAACAAGGTTTTATTTTAGTTGGGGTTGTAGAAGGTACGGGTGAAACATTTGAAATATTTACCCTCAATAACTACAGTTTTGTAGATAATAATAACAATACTACTATAGTAGATTTTAGTAATCCTGAACATCTTAAAAGGGTTCAAAACACTTCAGTGGTAAACAGAAATGGTAAGTATTCGAAGCTTAGTCAAGCAGATCTTCAGGAACTAGCTAAGGCTTATGAACTGTACAAACAGTTTGAAGCTCAAGTTTTACCTGTTGTAGAGTCTGGTGGACCTGTTACTGATGTAACAAATATTTTCCAGAATAGTTACAATCTATTCTCTTACAGTTCAGGTTCAGCTGTAACAAGTCAATCTTTAGAAGACTATATAGCAAACAATCCTGATACTACCCCTACTGTTGAAGTTGTAAAACTTGATGAAAGAACTGGTTTGGAATTAGAAAGAAGGACTGCACAAATTCCTTTGATTCTTTATACAAATACTAATCGTTCTAGTATACAGGTTAATCCTGAAGAATTTGATATTGATGCAACTAACTGGTCTTTTGAATCTCAGTTGAACGCTAATGAAATAATTCAATTCAATGGTAATTCATATAGCTCTGTATCAGAATTTGCAATTGATTATTTTGGTAAGTCAAATTTGGGTCGCTGGATTAATTCAATGAATTCCAGATCAATACCCTATAACAAAAAATATCTATTAACAAAGACTTCTTCAGGATTGGTAACATCAAATTCTGTTACCTCTACCATGTTTAATAACGCCAAGTTTATTGGTTTTTATGCACGTATATCTGAGCACTTTGATAGTATTGCTCAAGCATTAAGTACTGCTGAGGGTTTAAGTGATGAACAGATTAATGATTTAAACTTTGAGTTCAATACCAAAAGTATTCAGATAGATCCTCGTGGTGGTATTGCTATTAATATTAATGTTCGTAAAAATCAAGAAAATGAACCTGTATTAGTATTCAGTGTAAAACCAATGCAGAGAGTCTATGGTAATTTGATTGCACCTATTAGCATTGAGTTTCCTATTGATACAATTAAAGAAAGTTTAGATAGATTTAAATCTAATAGTGTCACTGAAAAATTAAAATCCAAGTATACATCTCTAGGTATTCACGATGTAAATACTCCTGATGGTATAATTGATTTTTATGCGGATTTAGTTAAACTGCAAGCAAGACATCCTGAAGATTCTGATCTTAGAAATTATAACTCAAGAGTTTCTAGCAGTGTACAAAGAATTAGCAAAAGCATTGTAGACTCGCTAGTAAATACTTTAGAGGGTGTAATCAATGCTGGAAGTGACGAACTTAAAGCAACTTACGAGAAAAGCGGTTTAAAAAAGAATCCTTTTCTAATTATTGCTCAAACTAGTCCAGGCTTACCTGGAGAAGGTCTCAACTACTCTTTACGTGTCAATGATGTTAAAATTGGTAAATTCAACACAAAGTACTATCAAGTACTTACTCCTAAACCAAGTAGAGTCGCATTTGAAGCGACATACCAGAATTCTACGACTTCTGTTTCACCGGTTCAAGAAGTCACAAACACTGGATCAGAAAACATTACAAATACTCCTTCGGTACAGAGCAATGGGTTAGATATACCTGTTGAGGATAGCATCCTTTCTGTACAAGAAGATTTCTCAGATAACTATACCGAACCTTTCAGTGAAGAAAGACTTCAATCTGAAAAAGCTTGGTTACAAGAAAACTTGAAGTCTGTTTCTCTAGAAGAAAAAGAAGTTCAAGAACTTCTTGAAATGGTGGAAGCAAACGGTACTATCTTGGGTATGTATAAGGATAGTGTAATCTATCTTAATAAGACAATTAAATCAGGTGGTACAATTTATCACGAAGCTTTTCACCATGTCTTCAGAAGATTAATGACATCTGAAGAAAGATCAAAACTTTTAAAGCAGGTTAAAGCTGACCCTAAAAATTCAAAGTACTTTAGCGAAGAATATAGAAAAAAATTTGCGGAACGTCGTAAAGTTGTTGGTAGCAAAGAGCGTATAGAAAATTTAATTGCAGAAGAGATTTTAGCTGAAGGTTTTAAATCTTATATGACAAAACCTAAAGCATCTAAACCTGTAGGTCTCCTTGCTAAATTATTTAGTTTGTTGAAAGGCTTAATTAAGTTCTTTACAGCTAATGCTAATACAATTGACAAGGTTTATGGTAGAATTTCTACAGGATATTACAAGAATGCAGCCGTAATTAGTAATTATGAAACAGGTTCTGTTGCATTTGAACTTGCACCAACTCGTCATAGAATTGTACAGAAAGAAGATGGTTCTGTAAAACGTGTAACTAGTTTTCTTCCAGTAGAAGATCAAAAGCAGCTTGCTTATAGAATAGCATATGAAATAATGAACTTTGATCCTCGTGAGTTTTCGGAAATTAATCCAGAGATAAAACTTACGCTCAAGGATAAGTTTGATTTGCAGAGAAAGCTTTTAGCAATGTCTGACTTTAATCTTGATACATGGATGGTAAACAATCCTGGAAAAGATTCGCAGATTTTAGCAAACTGGAAAACAAGACTTGATGATATGCGTGCTGTTTTAGCACATGGTGTTTTACAATTCAACATTGATGGTCAGCAAGTACCTTTTCAAGCTAAAGCTGAAAACATGACCGGTAATCCGGCGTATGATAATATTGATGATACAGGTGTAGCTCAAACTTATGATAAAGCTGTTGATGTTTTATTCAATCAAGTAAAAGGTATTCTTAAGCATATCAACTATGGTACTACTCCTGCACATAGAGAAGAAGAGGATGTAACAACTCAAGAAGAGTTCAATGAAAATGATTTCGATATCACAGAAGATGAAATTGGTTCATCTGCTGATCTTGACGCATCTTTCTTTAACATTAATCCACTAGAAGGTCTTCCTAGAGAAATGAGAAGATTCTTGTCTTTAGTTAAATATGAGACTGAAGATGAGAATGGTGTGAAGTATTCTAGAATGGTAGATGGATCAAACATCTTTAATCTATTGATGAAGATTACAGCTAATGCTATGCCTGAAGAAATTATTCCAAGAATAGCACTTGCTGGAGAGCAGTATAGATATGATGAAAACATTGACGAAGCTCGTTCTTTAGACGCTGTGTTTAACGTCTTACAAAAGAATATTCGTTTCAATGAAAACTTTGAACCTATTGGTGGAGATTTGCTCTTGTATAGTCAGGTAATTGATACTTTTCACAATGCTGAAATGGATTCATTACTTACCAGATTGATTACAAAAGAAGAAAGAGATGACCAGAATCAATTGATATCTTCTTCTACTTCATCTAATCAGATTGAAAAGTTAACAAGAGCTGATGTGCAGTCTAAGATGGATGCTCTTGAAGCAAAACTTAAATCTACAAATACTAAGTCGGCATCTGACGAAGAGTATAAGAAAGCTGCAGAAACGCTTTCCAATCTTGCATTAAGTATTTATCAGAACACAGGACGTGTCACAGATCTTATTGTGAGTAATCAAGAAGTAAAACTAGAGCAGCTAGTAAATTCTATTTATAAAAATATGCAGGTGTTAGGAATTAATATTCCTAAATCACTATTACGTTTCTCACTACTTTCAATTGATGTTAAAGAGAATGGAGTTCTTCCAAGAACTGAAGAAACAGTGTTTAGACATTACTATGCTTTTGAAAGTTTTGCTCACGGTGACGAATACCTGTCTAAGAACTTCTTTAAGAATCTTAGTGACATGTCTAAAAACATGTCTAAAGGTGTCAGATTTAATACTACTCAAGGTCAGAAGTTAGACTTGTTGAGTAGTTCTAGAACAGCTGGAAATGATAGTTTCTATGCTTCTTTGCGCAGAGCAATGAAGTATGTTCTGAAAATGGACCCAAAAGAACTTCCATCAGTTGTTACTAATGCAGAAGGCAAGCCTGTATACAGATATGTAAAATATACACCTGCTGTCTTGCTTCTTCAGGACATTAGAAATAAAGGTTTGGAAGAAGCTTTATCAACAAGTATTTATTACAATGATTACTTGAAACCATGGTTTGAAGATAACTTCTTTATTGCATCTGCTTTAAAGAATAGCGCGGAAGGTGAAAAGAAAACTGTTGAAAGAAGACTTGCTCTTAAAACATTTTTTGAAAACCTTTCTGTTAGTGTTAATGCTGGTGTTGAACAAATAGTTAATGGTCAGAAAGTAAGATCAGCTAATTATAAAGGTTTAAATGCAAGATCTCAGTATTTGCAAGAGTTGATGAATTTCTCTCAACGTACACAGTTGAAATCTGAACATCAGATGACAACTAATAATGATGAAAGAGTATCGTTAACTGGCGAGGTAACTGTTTTCAACAGAAATTTGACTCAGCTTGAAGCTTCTCAAACTAACTTTTTAGTTAGTGCGATGTATATAAACTTTGCTCCAAAGATTGTTGCTGGTAAAGTGTCTTATGAGAATACTCCTGTTCAGTATTTACGAATTGCTGTACAGCAAGAGTTTAATAGGATTCAAAGAGAATGGTCAGCAAGATCTTTAAGAGAATCATTATACGAGCAAGGACAAAATACTTACTTGAATAATTTCAATGCTAAAAAAGGTCAGAATGGTGAAATAATCACGAATGATACTTCTTTAGCTGAAGCAAAAAAATTACGTGCATTTCAGTTTAATAATCTTGATGATTTCTTTTTAACAGGTCAAGCTATCACAAACTTTGAAGAAGGATCTAATGAATATGAAAGAGCTTCATTAAGAAATGAACTTATCGAAATAGCAAAACGTCAGGGTGAGGATAAGATTGACTTTAAGAATTTAGACGCTGAAGTAAAAAGTAGATTAGATAAACAACTTGCTTTATATGCTGAAGAGTCTTTTAACAAATACTTAAACAATCTTCTCACAAACGATATTATTAAGAAAGACGAAAAAGGTTCTATTGTACTTAAAGGTGGTTCAAGACCTAGAGAAATAAAAAATGGAACCATTAACAACAGTGATGTTAAGCAAACCAAGGTATCAACTAGAGGTGCTGCTTTTCAATCCGTATACTTTACAAATAAAGATTTGGGTATTAATGGTGACGAGCAATTCTTAAAAGACTATTATTTCAATTACTTGATTAACAGCTTATTTGTAAATCAATTAATTGACGGTGATAGAGCAATGGGTATTAAAAATACTATTGACTACTTTAAACGTAATAAGTCTCTTCTTGCTGCAGGTAGTACAATGAAACGTGGGTGGTATAATGTAGCTCACGTTGATGATATTACTATGTTGCTAGACAGAAATAATATTCTTGCTGGTCAATATGATAGTATAGATGAAATAGAAGATGACTCTGTAAGACAGTTGTTTGAAAACCTTACTAACGAAGAAGGTATTATTCAAGAAGAAAGAGGTAGAGAAAAAGTATTTGATGGTCAGTCTTTGACATTACTAATGCATAGAATTGACTTTTATCAGGAGACTGGTAGATTACCTGAGAAAGCACGTAATCTTCTTATTCAAGCGAATTACAGAAAGCTCACTCCTACTGAAATAAATTATTTAGAAGATAATCGAATTGTATTAAACTCATTTAAAACAGTTCATGCCGGTCGTGAAAACTATTTCAAGCAGTCAGAGCATATTATTAATAGGACAGATGTTAGTGTACTTAACGTAACTAGTGAAGAAGAACGAGCTACTTTAGAAAATGCTTATCGTTCAATTTATGATTTGCGTCAAAGAGCTAGAATGATTGAACCCGGTAATACAGAATATGAACTAATTCAAAATCAGATTAGAGAACTGTATAATACAATACACGGATTCTGGATTCCTAGACCTCATCGTCAGAAACTTCATGACTTGTTAAATGCAATGGAGTACCATCAAATAGATATGTTGATGGATACCACAGCTTCTAAAAAAGTCACCAGTCTTCCTGTAAGCATGGAGGAAAGAAATGGTAATTATATTTCTTTAAACAGAAGTAGTTACCGTGTTGATGCAAGATTTAAGTTTAACCAGGTAGAAACAAGTGGTATTTCTGAAGATTCTAAAGCCTCAGTTCAAGCTAAAATTCTATTACCAGCTGACATACAGCACACAATTGATAGAATGCTTGCAGAGTCTTCAGTAGAAGATAGAGAAAGGGTTACTAATGAAACTACTCAACTAGCTGAAATACTTTCTAAGTACAATACTACATTAGCTAGATCTACAAACTCACGTTTGCAGTTTATGCTAAAAGCACTGCGTGACGAAAATGGTAACATTAATGTTGGTGAGTTAGTAGATACAATTCGTGAAGCACTTGTAGATCAGGGAGCTGACAGTAACATGTTGAAATTCTTTGAGACTCAGGATGGTAAACCTAAGTTTAATGTTAACCTTCCAGTTATAAGAAAAACATTCCAATATTACTTCTTTAGTCACTACAGTAATAAAGTATTTGACGAAAAAGTAAAAGGTGGTAAGTATTTCCATGCAACTAGTTTTGGATATAAATTACTCTTTGATAGAGAAACAGGACGTGTTATTGATTCCTTAGAGCAAGATATTGCTGAAAGTAATGGTCAGTACATGCAGTATTTAGATGAGTCTAGATACGGAACAAGGTACCCTGGAATTACAACTGAAGTAGATGCAAATGGTAATACTACATATTTTGTAGAAGTAATTGTACCAATGCCGGAGTTTAAATCTTTTGAAGAATACAATCTCTTCAAAGAAAAGATGACAAAAGCATTTGCTACACGTATTCCTACAGAAGATAAGCGTTCAATGATAGCATTTAAAATTGTAGACTTCATTGATGCATCTTATAAAAATACTATTATAGTACCTCAGCTCGTTCACTTGCTCGCCGGTTCTGACCTTGACATTGACTCACTATATGCACATGGTTATGCTTCTTACAATGATGCAACTGGTAAAAAACATGTGTACGGAGATTATACAGGATATACTGAAGTAAATAGAACAGAAGCCCAGTTCCTTGAACTTATTAATTCTATTGGAAGTAATTCAGTATTCCGCAATGAAGTTTCCAAAGCTCACAGAGAGCTAATGCAGGAGACATTTGAAGCAAGAAAGGATAACGAAGTTGTTTATGACGAGGACACTGAACGTGTAATGGAATTGATGGGTCTTCCTACAATGACAGATGTTGCAAAAGTATGGGAAGCCGAGAACATTCAGAAACAGGCTTTTGAAGAATACCTTGCAGTAAGAACAACAAATGAGTCGAACGAAGAGGTTGCTGACTGGAAACTACAAGGAGAACTTTCATCAAGACTTAGACAAGCAAAACGACAAACTGAATTACTTGAATCACAGTTCAGTGATTTAGATAAAAAAGCATTTGTAAAACTTTACAATTACATTAATGCAGTTCAGCTAGTTCTTGCAGCAAATGGATTACCCTATACAGTTGATATGTTTAGAGAAAATCCTCAGATTCCCGTAGAAACATATCAGAATCAAAATCTTGATGCTAAGCTGGGTATCATTAGTAATAAAATTGTATTTGAAAGTTTATATTCTGAAGAAAGATCTGATCCAAGTATGTTTAAAAACTTGGCTGTTAATATATTAGGTCTTTCACCAGAAACAATTGCTGCAAAGTACAATGCCTTCAGTATTGATGGTGTTATTAATGTTAACAGACTTAATGCTGTAAATAAGGATGGAATTGGTATTACTGCAAACTTCAACAAGTTTTTAGCTCTTGTAGGTGCTAATAAACTTAGATTAAAATCTGATGAAAGAATTTGGTTCTTGACAGACGAATCTGGAAGTTCTAAGTTTTACGATTCTTTTGGAGGTAATGAATCTTACAGAGCAATTCAACTAGTAGGTAACGCTTTGGGTATGTTTGCTGACGGTGCAAAAGATCCTATTCCTGCCTTATTGCAACTTAATGATGTTAACTTGAATGTTACACTTGCAATGATCGGTTTAGGTCTACCACTTGAAATGGCGGTGTTTACAAATATGCTTCCCGAAGTTATTAACGCAGTTGATTCTGTTAAAGACTCAGAGATTAATGGCACATATACTAAGATGTTCTATAAAGAGGTTAACAGCGAGAAGAGAAAGTTACTTACGGATCAGGTTGTCAAAGATTTGACTGCCGCTAAGATTTTGTCTGCAAATGCTAGAAATATATCTTTTGGAAATATTAGCATTAAGTATACAACACCGGAATCTATTAGTAGTGAAAGACTTGACGCAAAGCTTCTTACACCTGCAGAACTTGGATACTCAATTACTACCAAGTCTGGTGAACCTTTAAGTTTAGAAGCTCAGAAATACATTCTTTTGGATCTATATGCTAAACAAGCAGCACAGTCTTTTGGTATCATGGATGCTGGCAGAATTGTTAACTTGTTTAAGCGTATTAAGCCAAGTGCAGCAATGGTTGATAGATTTAGTAAGTCTATTAGTAGATTAAAAAACAATACAGGTATCTTCCAGAATAGTTCTGAGTTGTTTAAAGGTGAAACTGTTTGGAACCCTTTAGCACAAGCTGTAAGCGACATGAATGCACAATTGTCAAGAATCATGTTGTCAAGAAGCAATCCGCTGACATCTTTAAGAAACTTATTCGGTAACATATTCCAAGAACAAGAGGAAATGGCAGATGTCATTATAGGTACTCTTATTTTGGATAAAATGCGTGTTGAAGCAGAAAATCCAGGAGCTACAGCTGATGAGCAATTCTTGAAAGACACTATGAAGGAAATGTTCAGACCTGAGTTTTGGTTTGGCAGTGTATCAGATACATCTAAGTTTACAACTCTTGAAGAAGATTTGGAATACTTGAATGATCAATATTCTACAAACCCATTTGTCAGAACAATTAGCATTCGTTCTAAAGAAGATGCGGGTACGAGTAGATCTTACTACATCTTACAGATGAATACAAAAGCAAAACTTGTACCAGAAATAAAAGAAGATATCATTGATGGATATAACGCATTACTTAAGAGTGTTGACCCAAGAGCAAGAAAAATTGCAGTAAAACTTTTCTTCCATGAAATTATTCGTAATGGTATGGGTAGAAAAGCTAGTAACTTTGGACAGTATATTAATACTGACCTGTACAAAAATCTTAATACTTATACAGAACAATTAATTGAATCTATTTCAAGTAGAGCTGGTTTTGAAAAGTTCTTTGACGGTAAACGCACTGTTAAAGATGTAATGTATCAGTTGTATGTAAAAATGATTGATGCTGCTTCAGTAAGTAAGTCAACAAAAATACCTGCACTTAATGCACTATATATTCAGGATGCTGTAATGGCAAAGAAGATATTTGGTGTAGATAATATCAGAACTAACAAAAAAGGTTTTGCTTTTTCAGACAATATTATCAAAGATCTTGGCGAAGGTAAATATGTTATTTCTTTAGATATGCGTTCTTATGAAGGTGAAAACCGAAATTTAATGAACGCTCAGGTTGCACCTTTAGGAGTTCGTATGGAAGATTATACATCTAATCGCTATGAGTTCCCTGCAATGATGAGAAATAATAATGGAGAAATATTTGTTTTAACTAAGCTTAGAACAACTGATAAATCTGATATTACACCTATTTCTGAGCTATTAAGTCAAACTATTGATACTGCTGGAGCTGTATTAGGTGTGCAAGCTGAGTATCAGTTATACCAACCTGTATCTATTGATGGAATGAGTCTATCTGGATTTACCAGACAAGAGATTAATTCCTTTATTGGATATGCGCAGGGTACAAAAGATTTACCTGCAAGCGTAACACCAGAAGCAAAGACACCAGATATTGCTTCTAAAGAGTTGACTGACAAAACCAATAATGGTGAAATTGAAACTAAATGCTAATGTTATCCTATGAGCACTTGTAAATTCATATATAACGGACAAGAATACAACGAGAACGATATTAAAGATCTTCTTGAAAATGAGGTGATTGAGTCTGCACAATATAATTTGACAGACTACAAAATCAGTAATAGAGATGTTAATATTGCTAAAGCATTTAGACTGAATCAGTTATCTCCTGGACGTTATCTTGCTACACCAAAACAATTAGATGGTTTGAGAAAATGGACAACTTCTCCTGAAGTTAAAGGAGTTGGCTTGTACTATAAACCATATTATACTTATGGTGAATCTCTATATGAAGTTAGCTTTAGTTCTCCTCAAGCAAATATAACCGGGATTGTTACACCGCAAATTCGTGCAAAACAATTAAGAGAATCAGAACAACAAGAGACTATTCAGAAAACTCTTGATAGAATGTCTGAGGTATTTCCTGGATTAAAGGTTTCTTTTGTTAATCCTCAGGATTTGGTTCAGTCAGAGCATGGTGTTAATGTAGATCGCATTAATGGATTCTTTAAGAATGGTACTGTTTATTTAGTAAATGGTAGAGCTAATACATCTATTGCAATTGAAGAAGTACTTCACCCATTTGTAAATGCTCTCTACAGTGAAAATCGTTCACTGTTTGATCAATTACTTCGTACAGGTAAGCAACTTGACATTGATTTTTACAATACCATTGCAAACCGTTATAAGAATGGTACAGGATATACAGCACTCGATATCAATAAAGAATTTGTAACTCAGATGTTACAACGTGCTGTAAAGCAAGAGTTTAAAGAAAATGAAACCAGACCCGCTAATCAATTTACACAATTGATGGAGCAATTCTTTGGTTGGTTAAAAAATCTTATTTCTGAAATTGTTTATTTAGTTAACAGCAGAGGAAACAGAGTAATTGATATTTCAAAGCTTCCTGAAAAGATGACTTTTGAAAACTTAGCTGTACTTATTAATACAGCTGAAGTTGAGTTTTATATAAACTATAATCAATCTGGAACTGCATATAACTTAGATGAAGCAAAACAGGTTAATGATTTATTTAATAGTCAGCCTGACGAAAACCTTCGCAGAAGTAATACGCAGTTTAAACTGGATAGAATAAACTCTCAGATTGATACACTAAAGAATGTATTGTCAAATTCTAGAGTTAAGCAAAATGCTAAACAAGTAGAGACTATTCAAAAACTTTTAGACAATGCTGAAAAGAATGCAAAGTTTTTTAGAGATAGCTTAGAAGCTGAAGCACAAGGTAGAAAACCCTTAGAGTCTGTAAGCGTTAGTGGATTTATTGGTTCATCTGAATTTACAACAGTGCAAGACTATACAGACTTTAAAGAGTTTGGAACATTTATGCACAGTATTCTAGAAGAGGTACAAGAAGCTGCAACAAAAGAAAACAAGCGTTTGAGAGAGATTTTGTCTAAGGAAAAGTTTGAAGAAGTTTTAGAAAAATACCGTAAGAAGAATCCATTCCAAATACAAAACCTTAAAGATGAAGAGATGTTTGAAATGGCTCTTCAGGTTATTGATGTTTTGGGATCTAATGTTTCTGCAAGTAATATTATTCTTCCAGAGCTTACTGTTGGTGCTAGTGTGACTACATCAGAAACCGGCAGAACTATGATGCTGGGAAGATTGGATATGGTTGTCATTGATATTACTGGACAACTTCATATTGTTGACTTTAAAACAAAAAAGGTTAAACAACTTGTAGTACCTCAAAAAGACGGGACAACAGACTTTAATATTAACAGAGTCTATAAAGAGCTTGCAAATAACAAGATAAAAATCAATTCTACAAATGGAACTGCTGTTGAATTCCAAGGTCAAAAGAGATCTACATATGATACTTGGAATGCGCAGTTACTTGCATATGAATATATGCTTAGACAGAATGGTATCAATGTAGGTAAGAAAGAAATCATTGCACTTATATATCAAGCTGACATTAATAAAATTTACCAGGGATTTGCAGTTCAGAAGTTTGAAGGAAACTTCTACGAATATGCAGGTATGGTTAACATTGAAGGGGATAACCGTAGTGCAGCATTTTCTGAAATTGGTGCAAGAGAATACGATAAGATTAAGAAAGTTGTATCAAAGTATGTTGAGATTGGTGAGTCAGAAGAAAGTGGTCAGCAAGTTAATGAAGAGCGAATGGCTTTTGATATGACACCTGATCAATACAATGCTTTTACCAATTCTTTGAAAAAAGCAGTATCTGATAATATTGATGCGTTGTATGCAGAGCGTTCTAGTCTTAAGTCTAAAGAAGGTTACGAAGAAGAGATTGATACAATCAATAAAAGAATTGAAACCTTAAAAACATTCAGGGATATTATTGAAAAAGGTGGTGACGTAACTGCATCATTAAAATTTGCTCGTGTTGTTGAACAGATGGATATCGATATCAACAATATGCTCAAGAATTTTAAAGATGCTCTGACAATATCAGATGAAGTTGCAAAATCAAGAAAGATTCTTGTTTACAAGAAGATGCTTGATAATACCAGAGAGATCATGCGTTTGGTTGAAAACCAAATTAATAGAGCTGAGTTTGACGGTAAGATTGAAAAAACTGGTTATATGTACCAGGTGGTTAAAGATCTTTCTGCAAAGATTGATATCATGCAAGCAGATTACAGAGAATATGCTGTACCTCTTTTTGTTAAGATGATTCAAAGTACATTTTCAGAAAAGACATTTGAAGCTGTTGGTGAAGATATGCGACTAGCTCTAGAACCAAAAATTAAAAAGCTAGAAGAAGAAATTCAAAATCTTATCAACGGTGTACCACTTAAAGGTTTAGATAAACTAAAACTTAAAGCTCTAAAATATTTAAATAAGGAAGCTTACAATGAAGTAATGGATAAGTTAGATCCTAGTAAAAAAGGGATTGTAAATGCTATTGAAGTAAAACAACTTGAGCTGAAAAGATTAAAACTTATCTATGAAACCGGGTTTAACTATGATACAGAAAGTATCAAAAAAGTAATTGAGGGAACAACTGATCCTGACAGTATTCTTTATATCGGTGCAAGTAATCCGAAATTGATTAGCTTTTTGGGAATCTCACCAGATCAATTTATTTCATCTGCAGGTAACAGTGATCTTGCTATTGCTGCATTTACAAATTTCTTAAAAGATTCTCAAGCTGAAGCTCAGGCGTCATTTATTAATGATATTCAGCAATCTGAACTACAAACCTTACTGGAAAATTTCAGAAGAGGAAGATCTGTTGAATCAATGAATGCACTTGTAAGTGAAATCAGAACAATTCAGTCTTACAATGAAAACGGAGAACCTGCTTCGTACCAGGTTGCTACCTATGTTAAACCAAGCAGTGAGTCTTATGATAATAAGTTTAATGTTTACAGACAGCAGCTTAAAGCAATTCGTACTAAGATTGATGAGGTAAAAAAAGAACGGGATAAAGCAGCTCAAGAAAAGAATAAAGAAGCATACGAAAAGTTAAAACTAGAAGTAGCATCTCTAATTCGTGAGAAAGAGAATATTACTCGTGATCATACAAACTGGATGAGAGAAAACTCGTCGCTACCCTATATTGATGTTTACTATGAGTATCTGTCTAAACTTTCTCCTGAAATTAAAGAAAAGCTTGAGCTTCTATATATGGAACGAGAAGTTATTCTTGATAGTGTAGGTTTTGGTAATGAAGAATTAATTGATGAGGAAGACTTTGATAGAATGCGAGAAATCGACATTGAAATCAAAAAGTTGAGAAATGATGCTGCTAAACAAGATGCACAATATCAGGAATACATTGATGCGTTAAATACCTTGTTTGTTTATGACATAAATCAGAATTTGTTTGATCGTGTCTATAACAGAAAGAAACTTGAGTATGCAAATAATCCTGAAATGCTTCGCAAGTGGGAAGAAGAAAATATGGTTACTGTACCCAATACAGCATATTTTGAAGCACTTGAATCTATTTATAGTGAGATTGAAAGTATTACTGAAGGATTGTCAAACCCAGAACTAAAAAATTTATTTGAGCGTCGTAGACAAATCATGTCTCCTTACAAAAGGGACGGTCAGTTTGATCCAAGATATTTATCCGAGAAAGACAGAAATGATTTAGATGCTATAACTCAGGAAATAGAAAATCTTAAAGAAGCTAATAAATCATTTAACATATTTAGATTTTTGACTGATGAAGAAAGTCAAAGACTTAGAGACTTAAGTGCGGAGCTTCGTAATATTTCTACACAAAGACTTAATAAATTCTATGAGCAGGAAAGAGAAGAGCGTAAGAATAATCTTCTACGTGCTAAGTCCGCAATGGATGAAGCCAGAACTAGACTGGAAGACGCTATAGCTGCAAATGATAACATAAGAATTGAGACATCAAGTACTGATCTAGCTTTTGCAGAAGTTCAATTCCAAGCTGAAGAAAAGTTATTTGCTAAATGGTATAATCAACACCATTACACTCCTTATGTATCTATTGTAGAACAAGACTTACAATTTGCTGCAACTAAACTGTTCTTATACGACAGAGTTCCTGGAGATCCTCAGTATATGGAGAAACGACCTAGTAGCAAATACACTATTAGAAAACTTAGTGAAGAAGCATATAACAAAGATTATCAAGAACTTGCAGATGGTACACCATTACCTAAAGGATTAAAGTTAGTAAATGGGGTTGTTGAGATTATCCCTGGGTATGAGAACTCTGATAACATTAACAGTAAATATGTAAATCTGAGCAAAGACAAGGCAGCATTTGATTACTATAATGCGTTCATGAAAATGTTCTTTGATATGCAGAAAAAGACCACTGGTAAAGTATTGGGTTATAAAGTGCCTGCATCAAAAGCAACACTTATTGAAAATATTGTAGCTAAAGGTTTTGGAAAAGGTATCTCTGGTGAGTTATCTAAGATGCGTGATAATTTCTTTGCTGTAAGAGTTAGTGAAGAAGATGCTGTAACAAACTTGTATGGAGATATGGGTCCTGATGCAATTAGATTTAGATTTAATGATCAGTATAACACAAATCTTCAGACAGTTGATGCTATTAATGCTGGTGCAAAATGGTTATTTGAATCTTACATTAACCAAGCAATGACAGATGTGCAGCCTACAGCAGAGCACATTCTCAATCTTGTTGGTGATTTTCGTCGAGAACTAGAGATTAGGAACTCTAATACCGCTGCAGATAAAAAACGTATTCAGGATTTATCTAAGTTGGAAGAGCTTTTGCAATTTGAGAAACGCAAATTTATTTCTGGTCAGTATGAAGAAGACACTAACCGTAGAGCAAAGAAAGCACTAAATGGATTATTTAAGATTGCATCTTTTGGTCGTTTAGGTTTTGACGTAGCTGCTCAGTTTAAAAACTTTATGTCTGGTAACATCCAAGCATTTCTTGCAACACATAATTCTGGACACTATGGTGTGCAGGATTACAGATGGGCAAAGTCTCAGATATACGGATATAACGGATTTTTCAGAAAGTATTTAAGTGACTGGGGAAAACTCGGTAATCTTTCTGTTGAAACCATGATGTATAGAATGTATAATCCAGCACAAAAAGATTATATCAAGTACTTAAACTTAACAACAGGTTCTAAATCAAGAAGAGTAGCTGAAAAATTTAGTTCTATTCAAGAACTCGCTTATGCTCTTCAAGATAAGGGTGATACTGAAGTGAGTATGACTGTATGGTTAGCCGTAATGAATAGCTATAAGTTTGCTGTTATTGATCCTATTACAGGTGAAGAACAGAAAGATGAGAATGGTGATACTATAATGGTAAGCGCCTATGAAGCTTATACGCAAACCCCTGATGGTAAATTAATTATACGTTCTGATGTAAACTTCACTAAGGATGATGAAAAACGTTTGAGAAGAATTGTTTACTCAGAATCTCGTAGAGCACAGGGTGCTTATGCAAAAAGCGACATGACTTCTGTTGAACAGACACTTGTGGGTAAAATGATGTACTTCTTTAAGAAATACTTGGTTCCGCAAGCTATTAACAGACTTGGAAACTTGCGTGCAAACTGGGAAGGTGAAGAAGCTGCAATGGGTTACTGGCGTGCATTACTTGCAATTGGTAATCTGTACTCTTATAAAGAGATGGGTAAGCACCTTCTTCTTGGTGGTTTTAGTCCAAGACTTACTAAAAATTCTCCTGTTAATGCATTTTACAGTAGAAAAGCAGCTCAAGCTAGTAAAGAATTTTACGCCGGTATCATGTTAACAGCGTTGTCATTGCTTTTGTTAAGTTATGTACGTCGTAAAAAAGATGATGATGAAGAATTGGGAATGTGGGAAGGTAATGCTATTAGACTTATTTGGGGTCTTAAGCAAGAAACTGCATCACTTACTCCTCTACCCGGAATCGGAAGTTTTGACGAGTATCTGAGAAACTTTAGTCAGGTTACAAACTTGGTTAATGACGGACTAAAATTATACAAAACATCAGAACATCTGGCTGCTTATATGTTAATGGGTTCTTATGATCTGGTAGGTGCAGATAGACCTGATCCAGATGATGATTCAATTATGGCAGGTATATTTAGAAGGGGTACATATCAAAGACGTGTCGGGTTCTATGAAAAGGATACTCCTAAACTTTATAAAGATATTGCAGACCTTACAGGTTATAAAAATGTCCGTGACTTTTTTGATCCTAATTACCGGATTAGCATAATGCAGAAGAGTCAATAATACGGATGGGTATAAGTGGGATGAGCAATCATCCCCTTATGCCTTAAAAAGTTAAAGCTTCTCATAGAAGTTTCGCAGGAATTCGGTATATTATTATTAGGAGATACCTCCTGAAAGATATCTATTGTCGACAATCTAAATCTTTTATATTATGGCATCAAAATTTCTAGTTCCAGTACAGTTACCCGAAATTCAGGGTACACCCTCGTCACCTGGAGCAGGCTTTAAGAAAATCTATCTCAAAGATGGATTTGCAAAAATTATGGACTCTGCAGGTGTGCAGAGAGACCTTGTACTTGACAGAGTTCTCACAAACTTAACTATCCCAGCAACAGCTACTGCTATTGTAAGTACTGATACAGTTCTTACTTCTTTAGCTAAACTTCAGAAGTCTCTGAATTCCATTGCGTTAGTAGGTGATGTTGCAGGAACAGCTGCTTATAACAGTACTACTGGTAGACTTGAAATTCAAGCTACTGTACAACCAAATAGTGTAGCTCTTGGAACTGATACTACAGGTGATTATGTAGCAGGAATTTCTTCTGATACTGGTATCGATGTATTGGGTAGTGGTGGTGAAGGATCTACACCAAGTGTTAAACTTCGTGGTGCAGATACTCTAACTCCTGACAAATTAATTAAATGGGACGGAGCTGCTCAGCAAGTAGTTGATTCAATTATTGATGATGATGGAACTACTGCTTCTGTAAGAGGTGCTTTATCTACCGATGGTGGAGCAACAGTTAATGGTGCTTTACAAGTTAATAGTACTGCAAACATTACAGGTAATACCCAAGTTGGTGGTAATCTCCGTGTAATTGGAAACCTTCAAGTAGATGGTACAGTTACTACTGTAAACTCAGAAACTGTTACAATTGCTGATAACATTATGTTGTTGAACAGCAATGTTACAGGAGCACCAACAGAAAATGCTGGTATTGAAATTGAAAGAGGTACTGCAGCAAATGTTCAAATCCTTTGGAATGAAGCTTCAGACAAATGGACTTTAACTGAAGATGGTTCTGAGTATCACGATATTCTTAGCACTAATCCTGCTTCTGTAGAGTTTATTCAAGACTCTGCGTTAGGTGCTATTACAGCGGGTGTTGGTATTGTCGTTACTTATAACGACGCAAGTAATACTCTTGAAGTTAAACATGCAGATACTTCTAGTGTAGCAAATACAGCTAACTCTAGTACAAGAGTAATTCAAAATTTAACTTTTGACACTTTTGGTCACGTACAAACTGTTAGCAGTGTAGCTCTTAAACATACTGGACTTATTGGTGATGGTTCTAACGTAGCATTTACTGTTGACCACAATAAAGGGGAAGAGCATGTAATTGTTCAATTGTATACAACAGCTCTACCTTCAGAACAAGTTGAGTGTGAAGTAGTATTAATTAATGCAAACCAGGTTCTTTTGCGCTTTGTAGATGCGCCAGCACCGGGAGAATTTACTGTAGTAGTAATCTAAAAATATTCTTGTAATGGCAAGAAGAACTGAATCTGATGTTTTCATAGGTGGTAAGTTGCAGATCAACCAGATTAGTAATCTGAGTGCTTCTGCAACTAGGTTTGCCGTAGTGGAGCCGGGTTCTGGAGAAATCAAGTATCGTACTTCTACACAAATTTTAGACGACATTGACGCAGCACCTGTCACAATTAATATTGATCAGGTCTTAGCAAACGGAAATACAACAACAAGACACTTACAAGTAGGTAGTCATACTGTAACAGGTCAATTTGTACTAAGCTCTTTAGGAGTAGGTACTTTAAAAGTTGATCATACAGGTGTTGTATATTCTGATGCAACCAGTGTAGTTGACGAAACAGACTATGATTATAATATAATTGGTACCAGAAATGGTATTAACCAAGTGTTTAGAACACAAGTGCCCTACATATCCGGTTCCACCAAACTGTATATAAATGGTATCAGAATGACTGAGGGCATTGGATATGATTATTCAGAATCTGGAGCTAATATCTTGACAATCTACGACCCCCCACTTGCGTCAGATCTTATTACTGTAGATTACAAGATACAGCTCTAATTGCTTCTGACTGATTTAGTCAAAAGTTAATTTTAAGGTCAAAGATGGCAAGTACACAAATAACAGGAAGACAAATTGCTGATGGTAGCATTGAACGCTCGGATATTAATATTTCCGCAGCGGGTAAAGCACTCATCCGTAAATTAATTGTCACCCCTTCTACGGGAATTACTATTTCTTCTTACACTGGTGCTGATTCTGGTACTGGTGATGTTACGCTTGCTATTGATACAAATACAATTGCTACCCGTGCATGGGTGCAAGCACAGGGTTACCTTACTTCTGACAGTTATGTTTCCAATGTTCAATTACTTGGGAATAGTTTAAAGTTCACAGGTGTAGGTAACGGTTTTGGCGGTAGTGTAGATTTGTCTACAATTATCCCTACTGAAAGCGACACGCTTGCTACAGTAACTTCTAGAGGTGCTTCTACAAGTACACCTGTTACATTTAATGGAAATGTTACACTTGGTAACAACGCTGATCTTATTTTCCAGGATTTAGCTGGAGTATTTCCTACAACAGGAAAAGGATTTGATTGGACCTTGAATAATGATGGTGCAAGAATCTATGCAATTCAACCATCTTCTGACACAATTGATTTTGTTTTTCAGTTGCGTGATAATGCAACTACAAATGACAGATTCGTATTCTGGGTTCAAGAATGGCGTGGTGCAGCGTATGACAAATACCCTCTTATCATTAGAGGTGGTACTGAGTTTGATCTTGTAGACTCAAGTCTTTTTATCCGTGGAACACAAGTAATTACTAACGGTAGAAATCTTCAGAATGTTAGTGGTAACATATCTATGTTCACTAATGATTCTGGATACATTACTGCAGCAGCTCTTAATGGTTATGCTACACAGACTTACGTAAATACACAAGTAGCAAATCTTGTAGACTCTGCCCCAGGAACTCTTGATACACTTAATGAATTAGCAGCAGCACTTGGAGACGATCCTAATTTTGCTACTACTGTAACAAACTCAATTGCTTCAAAAGTTCCGCAAACTCGCACTCTCACAATTAATGGTGTAAGTTATGATTTGTCAGCTAACAGATCTTGGACTATTTCTACAGCGGATGGTTATATTTCTAATGTTAGACTTACTGGTTCTATACTTGAATTTACAGGTATAGGTTCAGCATTTAATGGTAATATTGATCTTAATCAGTTAGGGTACTTAACAAGTTTTACAGAAACTGATCCCACTGTTCCAGCCCATGTAAAGTCAATTACAACTACAGAAAAGTCAAATTGGAACACTGCATACTCTTGGGGTAATCACGCTACAGCTGGATATCAGCCAGCGTCTACTGCTATTACTACAAGTAATATTGGTTCTCAGAGTGTTAACTATGCTAACAGTGCTGGTTCTTCTACAACTACACTTAGAGGTATTGTTGAAGATACTCGTGGTGGTCAAAGAACTCCTACAGACTATGATGATTACCGTGTAAGTTGGGAATTTACTAACCAAATACCAGGATTAAACTCTGGAGGTAGTACTTGGTGGTCAGCAATGACTATTCAAGGATGGCATGACGGATATGCTGCATGGCAAATTATAGGTCCTGCATCTTCAGCAGTTGAAGATTTTTATTTGCGTTCTGGTAATAATACTACATGGAATACTTCTAGAAGAATCTGGCATAGTGGTGACTTTACATCTACTAATGTATCTAACTGGAATACAGCGTATTCATGGGGTAACCACGCAAGTGCGGGTTACTTAACATCTTATTCAGAAACTGATACATTAGATTCAGTAACAGATAGAAATGCTACAACTACTAATATTATTCAGGTAGGTGGTTTAAGATTAGGTAACGCTTATTTGAATCCTTCTGGTGATCAGAACCATTTTCATTTTCAGGGAACTGCAATTATTCCTAATAGTACAACTACAGCAAATAATGCATCTTTAGGTACTTCTGGATATAGATGGAATAATCTATTTGCAGGAGCTTTGAATTTGTCTGGTGGCGCAACTATATCAGGTAGCATTGCGTTAGTTGGACAACTGCAAATGCAGAATGATAACATTACAGGTGTTGGTCACATTATAATGTCTGATTCTGGATTTGGAGAAGGTGTTGAATGGGAAAACTGGATACTCTGTGATGCACCTGATGACAATAGTAATTCATCAGGTAATTTTCAAATTGTATATAAAGGTGACTATACTAAGAGATTAACACTTGATACAGCCGGTAGACTATATACAAATGGATCACAAGTAGCTACCCAAACCTGGGTTCAGTCTCAGGGATATTTAACATCTGTATCAGACGTCTGGGTAAATACCAGCGGTGATACAATGACAGGTGCTTTAACAATTCAAGGAGGATGGGCAAGCACTATTCTTGATGGTGATAATGTAGTACTTAGAAAACCCAATTACTCTAGTGGTGGATGGGCAAGAACATTATTAAACTTTCAAGAATACGATACAACATCTCTTTTCCAAATTGGTGGTTATGGTAGTAATAATACCATGACTTATGGTTATTTAGGATCAGCATATAACACACCAACATTTAGATGGTATGCTAATAAAAATGTTGTATTTGATGGTAACGTAGGTTTTGGTGTAGTACCTTCTACTGGAGATAGAGTTGAAGTAGCCGGATCATTCAGAGTACATACAGGAAATAACTGGGATGGAGTTACTATTTATTCTGATGGAGCAAATGGTTATATTAGAGGCTTAGGTGATGAAACAGGATTACATATTCGTTCTGAATACGGTAATATATATCTTGCTGATGATCGTGGAGTAGTAGGTATTGGTGATATACATGCAAGTTATAAATTCAACGTAGCAGGCGCAATTCGTCTTACAGGTTCACTTGTATTTGATGATACTACTAGTAATACAATTCAACATCGTGCTGGTACAGATGTCAATACACTTGTGACAGTTGGACACGGAGGTTTTGATCATAATGGATATCTGCGTATTGGTGGTGCTAATGTTGCTACACAATCTTGGGTAACTGCTCAAGGATATCTTACTAGTCTTCCTTCTCACAATCATGATGACAGGTATTACACTGAATCTGAATCAGATGCAAGGTATTCTTTATCAAGAGGTGGGCTAGGAACTTCTTCAGACGTCGGAAATACAACTGGTTGGGCAAATAATTTAGCAGCAGGTACTTATACTAGAAATTATACAGGTCACAGTGGTCAGGTGATAGTCTCTCACGACACTGGTGGTAGTGTTGGTAATATTGCAATTGAAGCAACTTACTATGGTGCAATGTATGTCCATGTAAATGTTGATAGTTCTAGTTGGAATTCAAGACAAATATGGACATCTGAAAACTTTACTTCAACTACTATCTCCAATTGGAATACAGCTTACGGATGGGGTAATCATGCTGGATTATATATTCCTTTGTCTGCAAATGTTAATGCTACAGGATGGGTTTCATTTTCTGCAAGTACGCAGGGAACACCTATTATAAAAGCTATTCAGCAAGATTCTTCAAGTGGATATTATCTTTTCCAAGGTGTAACCGGTAGTAGTGAAGTATTCCGCGTTGAACGCTCTGGTAACATTTATATGACCGGAAACCTTGTTGCAACTCAAAGTTGGGTACAGAGTCAAGGTTACATTACTTCAGTTTCTGATGTATGGGTAAATACATCTGGAGACACAATGACTGGTCCACTTAGATTTAATGAAGGAGGTTACGGTCGTATAGCATATGCTGACAATTACCATGGAATGATTCTTCGTGGTATCCCTAATGATGCTGCAGGTAATGTTACTGTTACAGATGTAACTTCTTTAATTCAGCACAGCGGTGACTTTAGATTTTACAGAACCAATGGTTCAATAAACGAATTATACTTCCAGGTTAATGCATCAGCAGCATACTGGAGAGGAAATACTATTTGGCATTCAGGAAATGACGGAGCAGGTTCTGGTCTTGATGCAGATTTACTTGATGGATTTGAAAGATCAGCTACAGGTGGAGGAGATCGTATTGCACAATATGCATCTAATGGTTACTTATATGTAAATAACTGGATTCATCCTGCTAATGGAACTGGTTTATTTTATGATTCAGGACCGCACTTTTATGAAAGTGGTGGTCAAATGTACTCATCACATGCTCTGAGAGTTAATGCTAATATTCTTATTACTGATGGTACTGATAATAACAGATTTACTAAAGGTAGTAACTTCTTAAACCTCAGAGATCCATGGAATAATCTCCACATGCAGATTAACAGCGGTGGAGGAATGTATTTAGATGCAGGTCATTTTTACTTAAGAAGAGCTGATGGAACTAGTAACTGGTTATACTTAGATGGTTCTAACTACAATGTATATATCGAACAACATAACTATGCTCGTGTAACATTTAGATATAACACTGACAGATACGCTCAGTCATGGTATAACTCTACTACTGGCGCATACTGGTGGGTAACTACTGATGCCGGACAATTAGGTCTACATAGAAATGGTGATGGTGATAAGTTTTACTTTAGTAATGGTGGTGACTTTTACTCAACAACAAATGGTTGGTTAAGTACAGCTCTTGCAGGAAAATCTAATACTGGTCATACTCACGATGACAGATACTATACGGAGTCAGAGTCTGATTCTAGATTTGTAAATACATCAGGTGATACAATTTCAAATTATTTAACACTTGATGGTGCTCATCAAGGTGGATATGGTATTTTAAAAATTAAATCTTCTGATCCAGCTCTTGTTTCTATAGAAACAACATCTAATAGTTGGGTTGGTTTGAGGATGCAAACAGAAGGAAATCTTGATTGGGCATTTTTTGGAAAACCTGAAGGATCTTCTGATCGAGTTGTTATTGATTTCGGATTTAATACATCAAATGAATTTGTCTTTGATAACAATGGAAACTTTACTGCTGGTGGTACTATCACAGAAAACTCATCTATTCGATACAAGGAAAACGTTAAGTCATTGGAATATTCTTCAGAAGCTTTTGCAAAACTTAATCCTGTAAGATATAATAAAAAAGGAAGCGGTATCGAAGAGATTGGACTTATAGCAGAAGATGTGGCAGCACTTTATCCGGAAGTTGTTAA
>B570J29032_109959686_pt1 | contig 77895 bp, 87 predicted proteins | sample LakMenEpi16Nov12_FD_29032 | JGI IMG/M metagenome (IMG submission 29032) | reverse complement strand
ATTGAGCCTGAGCCACATAACCTAATTCTTTTGCAGAAAAACATAGAAGACAATCCAGTAGAGAATGTTACCGTTATTAATAAAGCAATCTGGCATCAGAATAAAGAAGTTTTAATAACTAATCGTGGTGGAAATAGCAGTATTTTTGAGATCGAAGGTGTTGAGCAAACAAAGATCCAGGCAATCACATTGGAAAAGCTGTTTAAAGAGAATAACATTAAGCGTGTTGAGGTTATGAAGATTGACATTGAGGGTGCAGAGTTTGATCTTATAATTAATGCCCCCGAAAAAATACTTGCAAAAATTAATTATCTAGTGCTTGAGTTTGATAAGTCTTTTGACGGCAAATTTGGAATCATGGTTGAGAAATTAGCTAAACAATTTGGCTTAGAAATTTTAGGAAGTCCAGAAAGAGGAGGGTATATTTATGGAAACAGATACCAAAATTGATTATTTAATTTGTATTCCCATTTATAAAGTAACAAAGAGAATCTACAAATGCATGGAGTCTATAAAAGATAAAAATGTTTTGCTTATAGATAATAGTGGCAATAGAGAGTGCGAAGTATTTGAAAAACAATACGGGTTTCAAGTAGAGTATCAGTCAGAAAACATTGGGCTAGCAAGAGCATGGAACATAGCATTAAAAAAGAATCATGATTGGACTTTTGTTGTCTCCTCTTCAATGTTGTTTAATCAGCCCTTTTCACACATTATTGAAATGCTTAAGGGATTTTCTGGTGTAATGTTCAGAACACAACACGGATGGCATCTTTGTGGAATAAACAAAAAACTGGTTAGTGCAATTGGATATTTTGATGAAAACTTTTACCCATATAATTTTGATGATTGTGACTGGGATCATAGGTGTAGACTGCTTGAAGAGCAGTTAATAAATGATCCTGAATCAGATGTTTCAGTTTCTTGGCGTGATTATTTTCCACATCCTAATGCTCCAATAAGTTATGTAATGAGAATTAGTGCTGAAGCAGCAGAAGTTGATGTCATATGTCAAGTAGATGGCGGTGCAACAATAGATGGACTAAAAATAAATATTGATGGTGTTCATGATTACTTTAAATCTAAATGGGGTGGAGACAGGACAAGAGAAGGTTGGGGAGAATATAAATATCCATTCAATGATCCAACAAAATCTTTGGACTATTGGCCAGTAAATGATATAGCAACTCTAAAGAAAAATTATGGTTTAAGCTAATGCATACAATAGGAGTTTTGCCAGCATCTGGAAAAGCATCTCGAATTGGCGGTATACCAAAATTTTGCTTGCCTATTTCGGATGAAAGATCTTTGCTTCAGTGGCATGTAGAACAAATGCTAGAAGTATGCGATGAAGTTCGTGTATCAACTAGGCCTGAGTGGGTTCCTATTGTACAAAATATGGACATGAACATTAAGCTAATTGTTCGTGAACCTACCACAATGTCTGATGCAATTAAATTTATGGTTGGTGACTATAACGATACTATACTTGTTGGTATGCCAGATACCTACATAATAAATACACCAGTAAACATTTATAAAGAAATGATGAAAGAGACAGATGCCGACTTAGTCTTGGGCGTTTGGGAATGCACAGATGAGTTAAAGGGTCGTGTTGGGCAGGTATTATTGTCTGGCAATAAAGTGATTCAGTCTGAAGATAAGGTAGAAAATTGTGATTACCTAGACATGTGGGGAACCATGATGTTTAGTAAAGACATGATTAAACACTTAGACACAACTCTAGACCACCCTGGAAAACAACTAAAAGAATGGTTATCCAACAGTGCTGACATCAGAGCAGTAAAGCCAGGTGGCAAATATATGGACATTGGAACACTAAAGGGATTGAAGCAACTATATAAAGAGATGGATCTATGAGTCTGGGAATTATTGCTAGGTCTGATAATACTGGACTAGGAAATCAAACAAGGGAACTTGTAGAAATGCTAAACCCAGAAAAGATTCTTCTTATTGACTCTACACCTTTTAATGAAAATAAACAACATCCAGAATGGTATGCTGGAAGAAATGTTATAAACAGTTTTGGATTCCCAGAAGACAGTCTTGTTGAAGAATTTTTAAATGGACTAGACGTTGTTTTAAGTTGTGAAGTATTTTATAGCGACACTCTAGTTTTAAAAGCCAAAGCACGTGGAATTACAACCATCTTACAATATAACTATGAGTTGTTTGAAAATCTTTCTGTTCCAAGGGCACCACTTGCAGATATTCTGCTTGCTCCAAGTTTGTGGAATATTGATCGTGTAAGGTCTATGTTTGGTAAAAGATGTAAGATTATACATTTACCACCACCAACCAATGATTTATTGTTTAGCAAAATAAAAGAAAATAATTTATCTAAAGATCACAACAGATTGCTGCACATAGGTGGCAGAAGAGCCGCACGTGATCGAAACGGTACAGAAACAATTATGGCTATGCTTAAATACTCAAAGGCTGACTACGAACTTGTTATTCAAAGCCAAACGCCAATAGATACAGTACCAACAGATTCAAGGCTTAAGATTGAAGTTGGCAATCCTGCTAATCGTGAAGATATGTATAATGGTTTTGATGGCATGGTATTGCCTCGTAAATATGCTGGACTTTGTCTTCCAATGAATGAAGCTCTTTTTAGTGCAATGCCAGTTTTTATGACTGATATATCACCAAACAATCAAATTCTTCCAAGTAAATGGCTTACAGCAACACATAGTGATGGATTTTTTATGGCTAAAACGAAGATAGCTTTATTGTCAGCAGATCCTAGAAATTTAGCTAAATTGATTGATGAATATATTAACTTAGATAGTAATCTAAAACATGAATTAAAAAACCAAGCATTTGAGATAGCTCAACAAAATTTTTCTGTAGAAAAATTAAAACCACAGTATTTAAATCTCATAGACGGACTTAGATCTAAACCTACTATCTAGGATCAATCTTTTTATTTCTTTAAACGAATCATCATTGCTAGATAGATAGTCATATCTTAGGTTGGTAATGTCATATGATTTTTGTTTGGAATTTAATCCATATACTTTAACATCATCCATTTCTATTCCACCCACATTATAAAAATTGCCATAAACCGATCTCCATAGCCCATCTAATAAAATAATTTTTGACAACTTTTTCTTTTCCATAATCATTGGAACATGAAGCTCATAATTTATAACTTTAGTTTTAAGTTTACGATAAATTAATGATTCTGTTTTTATTAGCATCTTACCGTAAGCACTTATATTAGGATCAACACCATTGTTTATTTTATAATTGTTTATTTTGTCTAATAAAAAACCACCATGGGTATTTGGAAGTGTGTCAATTTTGTTTATTATATAAAAGTCATCATTCATTAAGATAAATGATTCTGAAATTTCAGGGCTGTTACATATAGCTCTTAGATTATTTTTAGCATTGACATACTTTGATCTATTCTGACTAACAGGGATGTGGTTTCCAGTATACCAGCCTGGCTTTCCACCAACTACCCAGATTTTATCGTGTGGTAAGTTTTTAACAACAGATCTAATTGAGTATCTTAGCTCTTCGTTATCCCCTGGTTTACAAATATATACTACGTCCATACTACTTCCCATTATACAGGAAAGGCGGGCCATCTCTGACCCGCCCAATCCTTATAGAAGGTCTACTTGTTTGCAGACTTCTTTGCTACTGGCTTCTTTGCAGAAGCCTTCTTAGCAGCCTCTGAGAGCTTCTTAGAGGCTTCTTTAGCTACTACCTCAGCAACAAGTCCAAATGCTGGATCTTGCTTGTTAATGTAGCGCAAGACTGTTGGGATAGCTGCTGCCCATAGTCCATTAGCTACTGTTAGCCATTCACCAGTGCCAAAGTCTAGTGGCGATGCCAATCCAGTACTTGTCATGGTGGTTGTAATTAGTGCTAGCACAACACCAAGTAGGTTACGTGCATATGAATCTAGTGCTGCTTTGATATTCTTTGTATTCATTTTTTATTTCTCCTTGTTTTCCTCTGGCAAGATAGTTTTAAGTTCCTTATATGCAGAGTCTATTTCCTCTAATATAATTGTGTGTGGACTTGGAACTGCCTTACCATAAGTATTAAAATAGTTAAGCTGTGGCTCAACCTTGCTTGCAAAGTTACTAACTTTATCTTGAACCTCTACAATGTAGTTAAATGCATCATCTCTAGAAGTATTTAAGAACTTAATGTATGATTCATTAGCAATTTCTTCACGATTGGAAACTATGTTGCTAAGACTTTTATTTTTGTTTCTAGACAATACTAGCAGGGTACCCAATAAAATGCTCAAAAAAGAAAGCACTACAACCAATGTAATATATAAAAACTGATTATCAACAATCATTTATTCTCTCCTAATGCTTTTCTTACTACAAGAACAATTGCTCCATTGTCTTCTAGAGCCTTTTTTACTAAAAATACATACTGAATTGCTTCACGTTTTGCAAACTCATCAAGGTTAGCAAAAAGTTTTTCGTCAAGCCTTATTGTTATAAAGTTTTCATTTTCAAGAAGCTGTACCCCTGCAAAACCTTTAGGAGCTTCTATTGAATGAAAGGCTCTTTTCATTGCATCAGTGTACATTAGCATCCTCTTTCCAGTGTAGATAAGATTTAATATAAACCACGCCATATGCAATTGCAGAAACAATAAAACCATATTGCTCAGTAATGACTGCGTAAATAATCCAGATTGCCTCATTGAATAACAAAACAAACCAGCCCCAAAGAGTCTTCTTGCCTACAAAATAAATTCCAGCAACGCCAATAGCGGCAAGTATCCATGACCAATATTCCATAATTAGCTATCCGTTGTTAGTGCTTGCCAGGTTTTTGCCCAGCCCTCTTTGGCTTTATGTCTATTAAATTCCCTAGATATGTCTCCTTGTTCAAAATAAACTCCACCCCAAACTCCAGTTTCTTTTCCAGAAACCCCTGCAGCAAAACACATTTTTCTCACTGGACACTCCCTACAAACTTTATCTACTATAGGCCTTAGTTCAAGATCTTCTTCATAATTATCAAAGTAATCATTTGTTTCTTCTCCAAGACATGCAGCCTTGTCTTTCCATGATTGGTTTTGCATGTCTTACTCCACATATCTGCTTGGAACTTTCCATCCATAAGATTCAGCGTTAAAAATGTTTTTGATATACCAAACTCCATTAATTTTTACACCATTAGGCTTGTAAAGTGCCCCTGATGTTTTAATGAGTTCCACTACATTCCAACCATCCCATGATAATGATTTATTTTTTGAGACGATCTCTTCCATCTTCTCTAGTGAAGCTACTACCATTTTTACCTCTTTATTTTGAGTTTTATTATTTGACATTAGTATCTAAATATCCCTACTTCAATACCGCTAAGTTCTGCCTCAGCAACCAGCTTAGAGTTATACTCTCCTGGCTTGCTTAAAAAAACGAGATAGTTTATTTTGTCAATGTTTTGTTCAGCCCAAGAAATAGGAACCTTGTTATATCTAATTTTGATACCTCTAGCTTTTAGGCTACGTTCAGTAATGTTACAAAATTCTGTTACAAAGTTGTTGATATTTTTAGGCCCAACACTGTATACTAAAATTTCTTTATCTTCTTTAGGAAGAGAAGACATGCCAACTGACATAGACCTCATAAAGATATTGTAGTCATTAAAATTAGTTGTACCCTGTACTGCAATTATCAACTTAAAACCCACTCTTTAAACTATTGTAAATGTATAACAACTTGCTTACTTCTTCTTCAGATAAATTTTTCATCTCAGTTAATTTTTTATTACCTGGATCAAACTTTCCATCTATTACTTCTGCATAATAAATTTTATTTTTGTCTAGCCAGTATGCCTTTTTATCTGGCATCTCTATGTAGTCAAACGTCTTATCTTGTTCGTATATTATTGCTTGACTGTATCTGTGTCTTGAATCAAACATTAAGTCTGGCAAAAAGTTTTTAATTAATAAAAACATAGAGCTTTGACGAACAAGAGCCTTCTTATCCTTTTTAGGGTAGTTAGCTTTATTGTACTGTCTAATTATAGCAATTAAGGTTAGGGTTGTCAATACCCCAAATAAAAAAAGTTCCATTGTTTTTCCGACCTCTAAAGGGTTCGTAAAGTTTTTAGTTTGTGGGCAACGGTTGTGTCAGTAGCTTCTCCATCACGATATAGTCTGATGACTGCTACTGGGTCTTCTTCGCTAGCATTTAGGCTAACGTCTGTTCCTGGAACATTGTAAGTTCCACTGCGAATAATTCTTGTTACTTTTCCAGATGCTCTTCCTCCAGAAGAGTTCCAGGAGACCATTGATCCAACTGTAACAGATTTAAATATTTGTGTAAGCTGATCTACATTTGTATAGTCTTTTCCAAAATTAGAAAACAAGGCTTTGTCCATTTCACGGTTTGCAATTGCACGTGACCAAGAGAATCCTGCGTCTCCACCCCAGGCGTCCCACATAATACGACCGTTACTAGGATTGCTTGTATTGTAAAAGTCTTTTCCTTTTTTGTCTACTTCATGTCTGGCGAAGAAAGAATACATTCTTTTAACTACTGATAAAGACATTGATCTTCCAGCTACGATATCTGTTGCCCTACCCCAGCCAACTGGCGTTCCAGCTCCTGTAGCTTTTCCTTCTGCTTTCCATTTAAGTGCACGACGTGCTGCAGACTTCATTCCAGATGTTGGAGAATAGCTATCTGCTTTTGAAATCATTTCCATTTCATCCATGTCATGGTCTTCCATTTCAAAAACTGTTGCGTCTACATACATCATTCCAATGCTATAGGCGGTTGGCTCCCACGTGTCATCGTCTTCTTCATAAATTCTTACAGACATCGCTGGATTTTCTGGTGGCATAGACTCAAGAGCATACTCTGATCCAGGTGTTCCAAGTGTTCCACCCTCCCACATGATGTGTTCAACAACTCCATGAACAACACCCTCAGAAGTCTGACCCATTACGAAGTCACCTTCTTTGATCGCTGACTTTGTTGTCATTGAACTATTTCCAGCAATTACAGCACCAGTAGAGTCAGAAACATATACTGGCTTACGACGCTTTGCCTTAAGTTTGCGACCAACATTTTTAGACTTACCAGTTGGCCAGTCTCCTGGCTCTTTGATGCCACCGCTATTATTTTCTGTCATAATAATATTATATCATCTTTCTTCAAACAGTCGTTTTATTTCGTCCAAAGAACTTTGTTTTCTTTTAGATAAGCCTGAGATCTCTTCTTCATCAAAAGCCTTGTCTGTTAAAAACAGTATTGGGTTTCTAGACTTTGGATTATTCATCTCAAGAAAGCCTAGCTCTAGAAAAAAATCTACCTCATTTTTTACAAAATTTAATCTTTTATGCATAAATTCGGGGACAACATCGTTAATGTCATTTGTAAAGCTATAAACAAACTCACCACTTTTGGAATCAATTCCAGAAACTTCTACTACTCCACTAAGGACTAGCTCTTCAATAGATGGCTCTAGCATTACAATGTCTTTGCTCTAGCCTTAGCCAATACTTCAAAGTCTTTTACCTTGGTGTCTCCTAGGTACCCCCAGGCATAGCCCTTCTCAATCATTTCAGTATTGATTGAGTTGCCTTCGCCATCAAGGTATAGCCAACCAAGGATGCGACCATATTTTTCAGATGAATCCATCTTCTCAGTTTTAATAACAACAGTCTTTGCTGCCTTGATACGATCTGCCAAATACTTCTTAGACTCTAGGCCTAAAACTTTTTCTGCCTTATCCTTTGTACGACTTTCTGGGGTATCAATGCCAGCCAACCTAACACGTGAAGTAAAACTAATATCAAACCCTAAATCAATAACTACGTCAATAGTGTCTCCATCTACAACGTTAGTAACTTGTTTTACATAATATTCAAACATCTAGTCATCTCCCTTTAGCCTATTTTCAATAAGCTTTTCACGTTCGTCTACAACTTCTATTGCAAAACTCATCATGTTTTTATACCCCAAAGGATTACTCATAATTTCTTCATAGTGGTGTGCACAAAACAATAAGTCTCCGTCTACACCCTTGACATAAATATAGGCTTGTGCGTCGCAACCATGATCACAACGATCATTTGCATTAAGGACCCATTCTTTTTGTTTAGCTTCTACCATTACTTGTCCTTACTATAAAATCCACTGCCGTTAAACATAACGGCACCTAACGAGTATACACGAGTGAGGCTCAAATTGCAAGTCTTGCACTGATATCCAGGATCTTCATCATTGATACCACGAACAAATGTTTCTCTAACTTTGCAATCTGAACACTCATACTCGTATATAGGCATTTTTACAATCTACCCCAAGTAATAGGACCAACAATTCCATCTACTTTTATTCCCTGTGCTGCTTGAAAAGCCCTGACAGCTTTATCAGTAATTGGGCCAAACTGTCCATCAACTTTTAGACCACCAAGAGCAGTCTGCAAGTAACGAACGTTTGCACCTGTTGATCCTCGTTTTAAAGAGCTAGTCAATCTTGGTTTTGTTGGAATTGCTGCTGGAGCTGGAGCTGGGGTAGGGGCAGGTGCAACACCAGAAGCTCTTTTGTTGCACTGATCTACTATGTAGTCTAGCTGGGACATTATAAAAGGTCCAGGACAGGCAGTTGCCTTGTACTGTGAGTGCCAAGCTATAAAGAACTCTGATTGCTTAACTGAAGGTTCATTCTTAGCAAACCCTTTTCCAGCCCTAGGTGACTGACTGGCGTGATAAACAATTACGTCAATGAGTGCTTCTAGTGCAGCAGGGGAAACTGGCCAGTCCCCTCCAACAGATGAGTTGTCAACCTCAAATGTTACAGAGTTAGGGTCAGGGGTTCCACCTGTTGAGTATGGTCTGCGATCTGGATTAACAATTCCAGTCACAGCCCCACTGTTTGCGATGTGATAGGTTGGATGGGAGTTGCGAGTGTTTGCGTTCGCAACATACCCCAATCCGTTAGTTCCTGCAACGTGGTGAATCACTACACCATTTATTGGTTGTCCATTACGACTACCGCCAAATCCGTTGTCTTTAATGCCTGATACTTTTGGATACCATGTCATTTTTTTCTCCTTATTTTATTAGAGTTTGCTTTATTTTACTAAAGCCAACAGGTACCGTTCTCGGTTAGTTTAGTTTGGACCAAGTTAAAGGGCCGACAATGCCGTCAGCCTTTAGTCCCTTGGAAGCCTGAAAAGCAACAACAGCAGCGTGAGTCTTTGGACCAAATGGGCCAGGGGGATTTACGCCTAGTTTGCTTTGTAGATAAGCAAGGTCTGGACCTGCTGGAGAGCCTTTGAAAAGCTCTTTGCCAGGATAAGGCCTTGCTCCGCTAGCAGATGCAGCAGGTGCCTTTGCTGGAGCTGCAGGGGTGGCAGGTGCAGCACTTGTAGGTGCTCCACGGAAAGCTTCGTAGTCAATGTTTCCAGCACCCATTGTCGGCTTACCGCCAACTCGGAATGAGAAGTGAAGGTGTGCACCATATCCGTTTTCTTTGCCAAGACCTGAGCCACCAGTTAAGCCAATTACTTGACCCTGTTTTACTGCTTGTCCTGGCTGTACGTCAATACGTGAAAGGTGTAGGTAGTCTGCGGTGTGGCCTGATGGGAAGCTTAGGAAGACCATGCGTCCACCAGCACCAGCAAAGGTTGGAACAGTATTAATAACAGTTCCGTCAGCAACGGCTTTTGCTGGTGTTCCAGTAGCAACAGCGTAGTCAACTCCTGGGTTTACTGAAGGCTTTGCACGATTCTTGTGTCCGTTAAAGCTATCCGAAATTGATCCGCCATCTACTGGCCTAATCCAAGTTGTCATATTAAATCTCCTTATAGGGTTAAATGCTTTTCAGCATAACTCTATTATATCAGTTTTTAAGATGAGCCTTTTATCAACGTACTCAGGTTGTTTTTTTACTTGATATTAATTACTTTAGGCTTCTTCTCTTCTGGAATATTCCTAATTAGATTAATGTATAGAATGCCATTGTCAACTGTTGCTCCATCTACCTCAAAATATTCAGGTAGTGTAAAAGAACGAGTAAACTTACGAGCAGCAATACCTTTGTGCAGGTATTCCTTATCGTCAGAATCATCTTTTGTTGACTTGATAGTTAGGACATTCTTTTCAGTTGTAACACTGATCTCATCCCTTTTAAATCCAGCTACCGCAAATTCCATGACCAAAGTATCTTCGTCAATCTTTACAATATTGTATGGTGGATAGCTAGGTTTTGGTGCTGCCAGGGTATTCAAACCCATATTAAAAAACGGATCTTTTAAGAACTCCGTAGTAAATGTTGTTACCATGTTATTTCTCCTTTTCAGCGAGTTATCTTGTTCCTCCCCTTTACGGGGCAGGTATATAAATTATATCATAATCAGAGCCTCCAACAGGACTTGAACCCGTCACCTACGCATTACAAGTGCGTCGCTCTACCAGATGAGCTATAGAGGCATTATTAGTTAATCTTACCACGCTTACCACCAAAAATCAAGTTTGTAATGTGGTTTTTTATACTGACTTTTTCTCCAGATGCTTTTGTCCCATTTCTATAAAAGTTTTGAAACACTGGCTTTGTTATTGGCACCGAAATTGCTTTTATTCTTTTACGATGATAGTCTTCAAAGTCTGTTGACAGTTCTGTGTCTTCTTCTATTCTAGATTCTTTTAGTTTAAACTTTTCTACAGTTGCTCTTTCAATTGGAAAAAATACAAACAGGGGCTCACCCTTTTTAAAGCTATAGCTGCCTGGTTCTGTAAGAAGAAAGTTGTAGGTAAAAGTATAGGATAGCCAATCAGTTTCAACAATGGCATCTAACGGTTTAAGTCCCTGCTTTGTTTCATTAGGAACTCCACGAATGTAAGTTGAAAAACCTTCTGGAGTTCTTATAATAAAATCTAGATGTATAGTAAAAGTTCCACCACCAAAATAACTATGAAGGTGATCTTTAAAATATTCTTCTTCAGATGTTACCTGGAAGTCAACATCTTTTTCTTCTACCCCTCCATACCAGTCTAAAGTGAAGTCTGCTGGACACAAAACTGTATAGCCATACTGATTAGCAATATTTAATGGTATACACTTATAAGCAAATTTATCCCTTGAGTCATCCATCCAGTTTCTTTTTGCTGTTAATGGAACTACTGGAAACACTGGAGGGCCAGGCAACAACCTGTTAAGTATTATCTCTTGCTTACCCATAGAATACCTCTTTCCTTGCGACTCTGACCAGACTTGAACTGGCGACCCCTACCGTGACAGGGTAGTGCTCTAACCAACTGAGCTACAGAGCCTAAAGAGAGCATCCAGTGAAATGGTTCTTATGAGTCATGCTAGGATACTCTCAGAGTGACTAGCGAGAATTGAACTCGCACATTAACCTTGGCAAGGTTACACACTACCATTATGCGATAGTCACTGGTGTCCATTTTTATCTCTTCTACCCTTGAGAGTGGTATGGACCACACCATTAGCTGACCCACCTGGATTCGAACCAGGAACCTTAGAGTTAACAGCTCTCTGCTCTGCCGTTGAGCTATGGATCATTGTTACTATTTATTTATTAAACGACGCTTGATAGCATCAAAAATCTTTGGATGCTTTTTTGCAGCTTTTCCATTTGGGCGGTTGTCATTTCTGTTACCTTTTGTTTTTGCCATTTTAGTCTTTCTTTATTGTTAAGTCAAAACCACTATTGGTTGCTCTCCACACAGAAGGAGAATGATTTTCTTCTACTGCTTTCTTTGTTTCCAAGTCTTCGTAGAGTCTTATAATGTGTATGCAAGGATCTTCACCCTCACCAAATTGCTCATCTTCTTGTTCAGTTAATGGCAATCCGTCATGTGGATAACAAATTGCTGGACCACAAAACCCTAGAGAGAGTCCTTCTTGTAGCCATTCGTCAAATGTTTTTTTATTCATAGGTATATTGTACTCCTAAGTGGATAGAATGTCAACGGTGCCAGAGCAAGTTGGTGAAAATTTAATTGCAGTTTTTACTGCACCTTCTACCATTTTTTCTGGGGTCATCTTAGTAGAAACAGTTGCAGATAAATATCCCATAGCAAAGGATGAACCAGATCCAATAGATAAGAAGTTAGAAGAAAACTCATTCATAGACATGTCTGAAGAGGTATGCTCATACAGCTTGTCTTTAATTGAAATTAACATTTCTAGTTCTGCATCTTTTGATGTTTCAACCCACCATTCTTCATAAAAATCTTTAAGATATTTTAGAAATGTTGTGTGCATAAAAACATCTAGGTCTTCATCTGGATGTGGTTTTGGAGGATCAAAGCTATATTGTAATCTTTGACCTTCCATAGTTCCTCCATATCCTATTACATATGGACCAAATGCTTTAACTTTTGGCTTAGAAATATGCATGATGGTGTCATCAGTTGATGCCCCACGATCTCCAGCCATATATACTTTGCCATTGGCTTTAATGGCAGCTATACAGGTCATGACAAAATCCCCTCTAAAATGGTGTATCTTCATTATACACTACCCAGAGGGGACTGTCAACTATTGCTTACTTAGAGTTTTTGTCTACCTTAGCAAAGGCTTCATTAATCTCTGACATAGTAAGCTTTCCATCTTCTAGGAAAGATCTAGCTAGTTTTTCAATCACTGTGGCTACGCCTAGAATACCTGCCATAAAGACAGCATCCCATAGCTCAACACCAACGACTGCTCCAGCACCTAAGACCGTTAGTCCTGATGCTGCAAATACTGCTATAATTCTCCAAAAGATGTTTATGATGGTATCCAAACCACCCGTTACTGCTGGTTGCTTCATTTTACCTCCCATGATTATTTATCCTCCTTTTCATAACGAAAGATTGGAAATGTTACTATCCATACTAATAGGGTTATTAATATGAGGTTTCCTGTAAGTTCCTTAGCGGAACCTTCAAGGACAAGCCAAGCTACGACCATACCAAGCAATGTCCATGCTTGATCTATGACGTCCTTAGCTAATGCTGTTAAGAATTTCATGTTATGCTCCATTTCTTAAATTAACTGTTGTTGCTATACCGCTTATAGAAACTGCTGATAGTGCTGCTTGCACTGCAACAATTGCTGTAACGACTACTTTTTCTGAGTCTTCTCTAACTTCTGGACTCATGTCTGCCCCCGCATTTCCAAGAAAGTTAACAAGTTCTGTGGCTCCACCAAGAACGTCTCCAAGAAGCGGGATGGCTGCTAGGGCCTCATCTAATACGATGTCGTCTGCTTCAGCTGCTAGGAATAGAGCGTCAAGAGCTTGTTCGTATTCGTCAGATCCTGGTTCTGCTGTTTCAAACACTTCCAGGGCTGCTTCAACAAGTGCTTCTACCTGATCCTCAGAAAGATCCGTTGCTTCAATTTGATCTAGGTCTATGTTCAGAAGTTCTTCTGAAGAAATATCTACTGGTAATTCTTCCGCAGATGTGATAGACTCTTCTTCTGGTTCTATAATAGAAGGAGTTAATTCGGGTGAAGGTTCTACAGATTCTTCAGGTTCTTCAATTGGCGTTACTGCTTGCTCTGGTTCCTCTGGCTGTATTTCTGGCGGGACTACTGGCTCAGGCTCCAGGGAAGGTTCTGGTGTTGGGTCTACTGGGTTGGTTGGTGGCACGACAGGTTCAACAGGTTCGACTGGAGAGGGAGTTGGACTAGGCTCAGGCGTGGGCTCTGGAGACGGCTCTGGAGTTGGTGAGGGGCTTGGGGTAGGTTCTTCTGGGGAAGGCTCTGGTGTAGGCGTAGGACTAGGCGTGGGCTCTTCTGGAGTGGGTTCTGGGGTAGGCTCTATCGTAGGTTCTGGTGTTGGTGGCTCAGTTATTGTCTGAATCTCTAAAGGAAATACCTGACCACCCTGAGTATAACGAACACCATATCTAGCTCCTCCTGGTGCATTAGAGCTTACCTGATAGGTTGGAGTCCAAGTATAGTTTACTGGATCTACCTGTGCTAACATTCTAATATAGACTGGGTCTCCAGAAGACTGACCCCAAACCATTACTTTCCAGTCAACGCAAATAGAAGTTGCTGTTGATCCATACTTAACGTATAAATCTTTGCCAATACCCCATCCTGGATCCCACTGAGAGCTTGCGTCATTTGCAAAAGCGTGATAGTCCCATGAGCCAATTGATATGGATGGTGTTGCTGGATAATCCCAAAAAGTATAATCACCCTGACCAAAAGTTATAGTTCCTTTTGGACTTATGTAAACGTTACCATTATATACAGTGCCACCAAATTCTAGTGGGGTATTTAAATTCATCAAGAATGCTTGATCACCACCATTGACTTGATAGGTGTCGCACACTGCAGTTGTAGATGCTTTAGCAGTAGTTGGCCAAAGTAATGATAAAGAAAATATAGCTAAGACTATTGCTGAATATAAAAATTTTTTAATTGTGGGGTCTCCTTGTTAGTGGGGTTATCTCTAACAAGACTATTATACCATTTTATTTAATTAAAAAGACTCAACAACTTTTCTTCTGTTGCAGTTCCAGTGTGTCTAGAAACTTCTTTACCGTTAATTATTGCAATAAAAGTTGGAACACCTTTAACACCATACTCAACTGCTGGATCAAACTCATCACTCACGTCAATCTTGTCATAGTTTATATCTAAATTTTCTGAAACAAGTTTTGCAATCAGTGGTTCCATTTGTTTACACGGCTGACACCATGTTGCTGTAAAGTGTAATAGTTGTTTCATTACCTTGCTCTCTTGTCTGGAATTTTAATTTCACAGTAGTCTGTTGTACAGTATGATTCTCCAAGTGCTTCTAGATTATCTACACCGTCGTAAATTGCAGAGAAGTCAATCTTAGCAATACGACCAATGTAGTAGTCATACTCATCTTCTGTAATCTCTGTGTATGGTTGCTGTGGGTATACAGTGTTACCCATTGGCAAGAATGATACAGCCTTTAGCTTACCCTCGTACATATTAAGAACAGATGCTACGTGCTGCTTTTCTGTTTCCTTGTCAAAGGATAGAGTTACTGATACACCATTGTCTGACCAATACTCTTGAGCAGTTGCAGCAAGAGACATCTTCTCAAACAAAGATACCTGCTTCTCGCTACGCTTTTGTCCAGACTTAATTGGGAAGTATACAACTGTAGTATTTGCTGATACTAGGTCGTCTTCACACTTATACCCTGCAGCTTTAAAAAGGTGTAACATTGGGTCTGTGTTTCCAAAACGAATAGCACGTAGGTAGAAAGCACCGCCTGGACCCCAGTGAACTCCAGGTGTTGCACCTGATAGAAGTGATACTGACCCAGATGGTTTTACGGTAGTTACACGAATTGATTCACGAACACATAGCCATTCAGAATACTTCTTGTCATAGAAACGAATCTTGTTGTATCCTTCATCCATCCAGTTACGAACAGTTGGAAGACCATTCTCATCAGCAAAAGATGCAATGCCTGTCAGGGATGTTCCAATACGACGATTACGCTGCATGATTCCATTAGTCTGCTGCCAGTGTGTTGGCAACAAAGTAACAGTCTTACCATATAGATAGGCAAACTTCAGAGTCCGTAGGAAGTCCTCCTTGGACTCATGACGGTTTAGGTGTACCTCAACTAGGGTACAGAGCTCATAGGACTCCAGTGGCTGTTCTGCACACGGATTAAAGCCTACTACACGGTAGTCTGCACCATCTGGTTGGTCTGCCAAACGTCCATAGTTACGAGCAACATCTAACCAAATAAATCCTGGCTCTCCGTTATCTACAATACGATCTACATACTTTGAGTAATCCATACCAACAGTAGCAGAGATAGAGTTATTGCTCATCCATGCCCACCCTGGATTTTTTGGATCATAACTGTTGCGCTCTGGAAAAGCTTCTGCATTCTTTAGGTTTAAGAAATCATCATCGCCCTCCACACCCAAAGCTAGAGTAGCAGAACGACGCACGTTTCCTGATACAACACAGGTTCCAATTAGATTAATGATATCTACAATCGCACGAGAGTCTAAAGTTTCTCCAGCTCTTCCACCAATAACTTTACTAATCTGTTCATGCAAAGCAATTAGTGGTCCAGGTCCTGAAGCAGTTCCTCCAAAGCCTTTGATTGGTGCACCTAATGGTCTAATGAGCGAGTAGTCTAGCTCTTGAATATTTTGGTTTGGTCTCAAGAATGAGTTAAGAAGTAATCTTGTAGCTTCTACCCAACCTTCACGAGTGTCTGGAATCTCGTAGACTACCTTTGGCTCCGTTGGTGCGTGGATTGGAAAGGCCTTGTCTTGTCCAAGGGTATCAAAGCCAACACCAATACCAAGCATAAGAGCATCCATTACCCAAGCAAACAAAGCTCCTGGATCATTCTTGTCTAAGTCTTTTGTAGATACAACGGCACAGTTCTGTAGTGCTGCAGAGTTACGCTTTTCCATTGTTAGTGGTGTTCCAAATGTCCACATGCCACGTCCTGGTGGTGTCCACTTTAGGTTAAACATACGATCAAAAGCTTCTTGTGCAGACTTCTGGGCCTTGTAGTCATTCCATGGTAGGCGGTTATCTTTTGCATGATTCTTCTGGACAGAATACATACCCTCAATAACTCTCCGACAAACCTCATACCAGCGTTCTTTAGTTCCGTCTTCTTTGATGCGAGAATAGGTTCTTGCAAAAGTAATTTCTCCAATGGAGTTTTCTCCTGCGTCTTTAAAACCAAATGGTGCCTCTACAGTAGTGTATTTTTCAACAAAATCTACTGGAAGTCTGAAGGAGAAAAAATCTGACATAAGGATGGTGCCTTTCTTGATTGAGTTAGATGTATATTATAGCATAGTGTTTTAAAAAAAGCAAAACACTGCTTAAAGCTTTGGTTTAGAGTTTTATAAAAAACAAATCTGTTTATATTAAGTTAAAGCTATCTAAAAAGTCACGCACGTCTTCTGGCATTTCTTTTTTTCTGTTAGCCTCTAACAAATCTTGCTGTTCTCTGTTTGCTATCTTTGTAGCATCAGACCATGTGTGAACCTCTACCTCAAGATTCAAATCTCTTGGTGTGTGTGAAATAGCTCCAAAGATTGCACCACAAACAGCATCCGCTAAGTCCTTAGAACTTTTTCTAGGGTGATCAACTCTGTTATTCTTCATAATTTTAAGTTCTGTAAGTTCTTCAAATAACAAATCAATCATTGGCATAGCTAAACGATCTTCATAGATAAGCATAGCCATATCTTCATAATGCTTCTTTGCTACTGATACTGTTTCAGTTCTAATGCCCACAGACTTTAGCTCATTCTGAATATCAAAAGATTGCCAACGGTCAAAGCTAACCATTCCAAGATCAAACCCCTGTCTTCTAAGGTTTTGAATCCACTGCTTAACCTCTGAAAGGTTTACAGGGCCTTCCTTCTTTGGCTCCCACCAAGCTACAGCATCTACAATTACTACTGGGACTACTTGCTCATAGTCTTTCATTACTTGAACAGATACCCACTTTTCTACGTGAGCAATTGCCACTGCACACTTGTCATGTTTTTGTGCAAGGTCAGCGTGAACGTAATACTTTTTGTTTGGATCTGGCTTAAAGGTTTCATCAAATCTTCTAAACTGATCTATTGGATTACGAATTGTCATTGCACCCTGAACTTTTTCACGTTGTTTAAAAAATGCGTCAGAGGAGAAGCTTGGGACACAAGCAAATCTTTGCATAGCATCTCCAAGATCAGTATAAAATGCTAGCTTAAAGTCATCAATTTTACGAGTAGGATTTACAACCCAGGTAGGACGTTTTAAGGCAAACATTCCTGGAAACTTATAGTTAAGGATTGTATCCTCTTCCCAATTAATTTCAAATGAATTACCCTCAGCTTCTTCTGGCAAGTCTGGATTCATAATAAATTTATGAGTCTTTGTTACTACATCTTTGTCTGCAATTACAGCATCGTATCTTTGTGATATAAAGTCTCCTGGGAAACGTGGAAAAGATAGTAGTGCAACTTTTCCTAGGTCTGGAAATCTTGAGTCAACAGATGCACGAAAAGCTTTATAAATATTATCTGCTGTCTTACCTTGGTCATTACCAGTACCAATCTCTTGTGCAAATCCTGATATCTCATCAAGTACCGCCAGAATTAGGTTAAGTCCTTCGTGAGACTCTCGTTCAGAATGTCCTGAGTAGACTGTGATTGAGTGGTCAAATTCAATGCTGTCTGCCTTTGCATAAAACTTTCCAGCAAACCAAGGAGATCTTTCTATCTTTGATTTAAATCCTTTGAAAAAAACGTTCTTAGCTTGCTGAGCGTTAATCGCCACGTTAATGATATCAATCGCATCGCCTCCTGGCTTTCCAAAGTATCTCGCTGGGTCCTTAAGACAAAGGAGTTTATATACGATGTAAGAACAGGCAACAGTAGAGGTAAAGTCTTTACCAGATCCTTTACCAAGCTGTAAAATAATTTCATTCTTTGTATACTTCTTGTAATATTTTTCACCCTCTATTGCTCCCATCAAATCAATTAGATCTTCTTTTTTATATATCTGGCTCATTGCTTCAACAATATCATACTGAACTTGAGATAGTGGTGGTTGTCCTAGGTAAGCTTCACCCTCAACAAATGTTTTTGCGTCTACTGGAATCTCAGCAAAGTTTTCATTCTTTAAAGCTTCAAAAAAATCATTAAACATTGTTGTGGACAACGGTAATTACCTCACCTTTTCTTGCTACCAGAGATAGTTTTGACATAATTTTGTCACGTATTTCTGGATGCTCAGAAGCCACGTCTCTAAGAATGCCAACTAGGATCTGTTGTTTTTCTTCAATATCAATCATTTCTTCTGCAAGTTCTTGGTTTTCTAATAGTCCAGCTTTTTGCAACATATCAATTCTTGTTTTTTCAATATCCATTACAAGCTTAATTGCACCATTCTTGGCACCCAGGTTTGCTGTTGTGGTAGCATCATCTATTACTTCATAGGCTTTGGCAATTAGTTTATTGTAATGAGTGTCTGCCCCAACTAACGCTTCTTTGGCACGTGCACGGATAGCAGCATTATCAGCTGCCATCTGTCGCCACTCTTCAATTAGAGCTACAACCTTTGTACGTGGCAGGTCAAGCTCTTTAGAGATCTTTGTAGGGTCATTGCCCTTTAGGTATTCTTCAACAACCTTGTTAACTTCATCTAGATGTTTAACTAAGTTTTCTTCTACTGACATTATTTCTTTGCTCTCTTTTTTGGCGTACGTTTAATTCTATCAGATTTAAAGCTTCTAAGTGAGCCAATTTGACCACGTACAATCTCAAAGCAATCAACCCATTGAGAGCCAGTCTTATTATTTGTGGTTAGTCCACATACTTTAAATCTAGATCCATACTCACCATTAACTTTTACAATATCTCCTGCACTAATGGTAAAACCATTAAGCTCAAAGCTTGGCTCTGTACTAAAGTCTGTTGGAGATACTAATGCTTCTCTCCTAGGCCTTACCACTACACAGATCTTTCTTTTGCAATCTTAAGTAGGATAAGGTATCCTAGTAGGTCGTCAATCTCGTTGTCCCCTGGCCAATCGTGACCATTCTGTATGCGTGAAAGCTTGTCATCAATGCGAACTAAAAGTTGTTCTACATTGTCTGTTTTTGAAAATATTCTTGAAGGATGTAATGCTGAATCTCCATAAGATCTATTTTTAAAAATTAATAAATCTGTGACCTCTTGACATACTCTTTTGATATCTTCTTCTGTTTTTACACTCATCTTTTACTCTTCCTTAGTCCAAACTTTGCTAGGTAAACGTAAATAGTTTCAACGCTAGCACCACATTCTTTTGCAATCTGCTCTGGTGTTTTTTTATCTACAACATATCTTTTGCGAAGCCAGACATCGCTAGTATATAGTTTAACACTCATTATTTATTTTGTCAACTTTCCCCAGTTATGAATAGCCCAGTGACCAATGCCAATTGCATCAGCTACGTCATTATCACTAACAACTATATCATAGTTAATATTAATAAAGTTAATAGTTTTTTGTTTTCTAGATTCACGATCAAAGTTTTTATACCAAGAGTCAGATTTTCCAGGGAATTCATTACGAACCAAAAGCTTGGCGTCTTTCGTAGTCTTTCCATTACCAATAAAGCTTTGCCAGCTAATTGGATTAACTGCTCCAGCAACTTTGATTCCTGCTATGCCTGCAGCCCCCAGAAGCGCTCCCTGTACCAATGCAAGATCTGCAGCAGTCTTTGGACTATTAATAAATACCGTATGCTCAATTACAATTGCATCAATGTCAAATTGCTTAAACAATGCTAATGTTTTACGTGCAGCATCTTTAACTTTTGAATATGTATTCATACCCTGAAAATTAATCTTTCCAAACTTGTCTAAAGAGTTTCCAGAAAAAATAGCAAAAGCTAGACTATTTGTACTAGCATCAATAGAGCAGATAGTATTTGGCTTATTGCTAGCTATTATCGTTTTGATAGTCATGCATAAATCCTTTCAGCTCTCTTATCTTTTTATTAACCTGTTTTTTATCTACATGACATGAGTTGCACAAAATATGATCATTGTAGATTGAAAGCTTTGTCCCACAGTTTGCAGCACAAAGTCTATTCTTTTGGCTATTCTTTTTTCTTTTATTTTCTTTATGTCTTTCAACAATCTTTTCTTTTGTTGCGCTTTCACGACAAACAGAAGAGCAGTATATTTGATATGGTACGTTTGGACTAAAGCGATTGCTGCACCAACTACATTGTTTCAACTAATGCCTCCAGAGATTTAATCTTCACAGACCCAACCCCTGCATCAGCACATACCTTTGAAATTGGACAAGTCTTACAGATCTTTGAATTAGCTCTGTAGTTTTTTGTTGGTAAGGTTTTGTCTACCCACGCCTTACGAACGTCTCTCATCCACTGGAATGCATTTTCTACCCATTGTCTATAATAATCATTTACTTCAACAGGAAGAATCAACAAGTCGTGATTGTTCTTGTTTTCATAAATAAGAACTGCTTTTGCTTTTTTAAGAATCTTCATGTAAATAAGAAGTTGAATGAGGTGACCAGTCTTGGGCTTACCTACTTTCTTACGATACTCAAAGCCTTCCATTGGCATAGTCTTAATTTCACCAAGAAGCTCTTCGCCTTCCCAGTTAAGAATGACGTCGCCAAATCCAAAGATAGGTGGGTCATTTGCTACAACCTTAAACTCTGAATCAACCAGAAGTCCTGGAACATTTCCCATGGCTTCTTGAATACGCTCGTGAGACTTTGTACCAGCAGTCATGTTGGCACCACCATAAGCATCTGCATTATCTTCAAACACTCCGCCCTCAAAAGCAAGGTACCAGTATCTTGGACACTCTCCATGAGAGAATGCGATAGTGCTAGGTGCAAAAGTTTTCTTTTGTGTAAACTTATCTATACGATTAACGGTATAGCCAGAATTAATCTTTTCAATTAGTGCTTGGTTATCTAGAAATGATTTTTTATCTGCAATCTTTTTAATCATTACTTCTTGTAAAAAATTTTTAGCCATTATTATTTTTCTTTTCTCTTAGAGTTCTATTATACACTAGCGAGTAATATACTTCAAGGCAGATACTAAACTATTTATAGCCTCTGCTGCGGTATAGTATAGGTTTTTCTTCCCACGGTCTGACTTGTCCACATTGGCCATCCAGGTGGCTCTGAAGGCCATTTTAGCGGCAATTGCCTGCAGTCTTACAATCTCAATCGTTACTACGTTAAGTGGGATATCTGGCTTAATAATAACCTTAGCAATAAAGGTAAGAGCCTGCGTTAGTTCTTCGTCGTTCATGTAGTCAGCAATTTCTGACAAACCATTAACCATGTCTATTGTTGTTTTATCTTGTTCCATTATTTTTCTCCTGTTAATTGTTCTAGTATTCCTAATTCTATTATAGCAAGTCTTGTCTTTGGCGTACCCTCGCCAATTACTACAATGATGGCTGGATCATTACCATTACGAATTGCATCAGTAGTTGCCTTAGCCCAAACATCTTTATTAAGAGTAAAGCTTTTCCCAACCTCTTTAAAGTCTACAGTAAAAGTCTCAAAGGTTGCATCCCCCTTGTGAGTTCCTCTTCCAGAATTTTTATGAAGCTTGGCTCCAATTCTTTTGCTTTCAGACTTTTCGCTCAAGATAATCCTTTTTTGTTTTCTTAGCAAGACTAACTCTTGATACATGTTTTTTTGAACATTGCCAAGTTAGATCTAGAGTATCTTTCCAAAGACGTAGAGTTGGCACTTCTTCTTTACATCTTTGACACAAGAACTTTCCAGGATGAGTATAGAACGTTTGGTTATTTTGCTGATTCAACGCCATTTACCTGATCTCTGATTGAACCTTGGAGCTCAAGGTCTTCACGCACACGACTTATAAAACCATCTCTACCCTGTACCTTAGAGCCGTCAGGAAGAATATACCAAGCACCAGTTCTTTCTACAATGCCCATAAGTTCTGCTGTATCAACCAAATCAGCAATGACATCAATACCAACCATGTTACCTCTAAAATAGAAATCATATTCGCCACTCTGAAAGCCAGGACTCGTTTTACTAAACTGCAATTCCCAACGAATTTTTCTACCAATCTTTTCCTCAATTAGCTTATCTCCAACAGGAATCTTACCCTTGATAGCCTGATTGTCAGACTCAGAGCTAAATAGTTTAATGACAGATGAAGAATAAAATTTAGTAGCCTGGCCACCACTTGGTTGCTGACTTGTATACATTGCACTAATATTATTACGACTCTGACTAATTAAGACAAGTAGCGTAGGCTTAACTTTATTATTTGCATAGTTGAGCATCTTCCACGCATTACTAAAGTCCCTTGACTCTGCTCCAATTTGTTTAGTATTTTCTAATTCTTTAAGCTCGTCAGTTCCTTTTTCAAAGTAAATGGCTGGTAGCAAAGATGTGATTGAGTCAATTACAATTATATCTACTCCAGCATTCATCAAGCCTGTGCCAACCTCAACCATTTCATTAATGGTTCTTGCTTGAGATACAATTAAGTTATCAGTATCTACCCCTAAACTTTTTGCCCAATCTTCTGAATAAGACATCTCGGCATCAATCCAAGCACAGAGCTTTCCTTCTTTTTGTGCAATACTAATCATTTGCAAACATAAGGATGACTTTGCACTTGACTTGCTTCCCCAAATAAGAACTTGTCTACCATAAGGCAGTCCACCACTAAGAGCACGGTTTAGTCCTGGGCTTGGTGTTTTTTGATATTCTGTTTTAAATCCTGCTCCATTAGAAAGTCTCTTACGTAGCTTTGGATCTAGTGATGCGAACGCTTCTTCAATAGTTGTCATTAAAACTTTACTCCATGTCTTTCTGGACGTGACTTATTAAAGTCAGTCTTATTATTTAGTGCTACTTGAAGCTCTCCATCAACATAACCGTGATTTCTTAGCCCCTGATACAAGTCAAGAGTTCTAATGATAATGTCTGCCATTTCATCAGCTACTTCTTGCTTGCCCTTGTCTTTACGAATAGCTTCCATAACCTCAACAGCTTCTGATACAATCATCATTAATTGTTTAGTGACAAAAATGTCATCAATCTTGTTAGGCCAAAATCCTTTTTCCACTGCTGTTTTGTGAATCTCTTTTGCCATACCATCTAGTGACAGATGAATCATTATTCTACATCCTCCATTATTACTGTTCCATCTTTTGTTTTTCCAAAAGAAAATTTATAAGAGTGTCCTTCTTCAATCTTCATGTATGCCCTAGCAAAAGATGTTGGGAATACTGTAACTGAGTGTAACTTACGATCAGTATCGGCTAATACTAAGGATGCCATCTTCTTTCCAGCCTTTGTAATTCTTGGCTTAAAAGAAACAACAAATAGTTCTTCGTCTTTATAAGGAAGCTGGCGGTAGTTAAGAATCTTTACAAGTCCAGATTCAGAACTCCTAGTCTCGTCAGCAGGGATGGCAGTAACAATACGATTATCGCTGCATAAAAGAACATAAGTTTTGCCAGACTCAATACTTGTTTGTTCATCATCAAAGATACCTACACTTCCAGTTTTATCTAGTATTTCAACACGTGACCAACCTTTGCCACGCTTAATTGTTTTGATCATTCCCATAAGAATAAATGCACCCTTTTCTTCAAAGTCACAGACCTCATCCATAAAGGCATAGTAGTGCTGTGGCACAGAAGTTTGAAACTCTGGAAGATTTAGATACTCATATAAGTTTTGACGGATCTCTTCGTCATTACGTGGGTTGTCAGTAAAGGTTGCTCCACCCACAGCCCTAAGAGCAGCAAGAGCACGACTGTTTACGCCACTACCTTTTGTAAAGGTAAACTCTTCTAGGTGCTTGTAGTCTCTGAATGGACGTGCATCCATGTACTTGTTAGCAATGTTATCACTAATGTACTTGATTGCTGTTAGTCCAAACCTAATTCCCTTACCCTCAATCTTAAAGTCAGCATCGGAGTCGTTGATGTGAGGAAGCTTTACCTTAATATTCATACGCTTTGCTTCAATAAGATATTCTGTACGAGCATCCTTGTCGCTCTCATTCTTTAGAATAGCAAACATAAACTCTAGAGGGTGATAGTACTTTAACCAAGCTGTCCAGTATGACAATGTTGAATATGCTACAGCGTGAGACTTGTTAAAGGAGTAACCTGCGTGTGCTTCAAAGTCGTGCCACAAGTCTTTTGCATCGTTAGGAGATAAGAACTTTGATGCACCTTCAACGAACTTGTCTTTAAACTTGTCAAACTCTTTAGCATCTTTTTTCTTACCAATAATCTTACGAACTTGGTCAGCTTCTGCCATGGTCATTCCACCAAGCTCTGTACAGGCTTGCATAACCTGCTCTTGGTACAAAATACATCCATATGTTTCTTGTGTAAATGTTTTCATTACTTGGTGGTGATAGCTAATGTTTTGCTTACCATGTTTACGAGCAATGTAATCTTTTCCAATAGTGTTCATAGCACCTGGACGAACAAGTGCGTTAGACGCAGCAAGTTCTGCAAAGTTTTTTACACCCATCTTAACAAGCAAGTTTGTATATGGTGTAGCTTCACACTGGAAAACACCTTTAGTGTATCCATCAGAAAGCATACGATAAACATTGGCATCTTCCATATTAATCTTATGAAGATCAACCTTGGTTCCATTACGCTCTTCAACAATCTTAATAGTGTCTTGAATAACAGACAAGGTCTTTAGACCTAGAGCATCAATCTTAATTAGACCAATACGTTCTGCTTCTGCCATGTCTACTGCTACTACTGGGATACGTTCTTTTGTTCCTGGTGCCGTGCGAGTTTCCATAGGAGCAAACTTAAAGATAGGTTGCTTAGATGTTACAACACCAGCAGCGTGAATACCAGTGCCACGAATACGACCACGTAGCTGGTCTCCATACTTTTCAATTTCTGGATACTTTTCACGGAACCATTCAGCCTGTTTAGAGTTACAGTAATCATCCCAAGTATCAACAACTTTCATAACTTTGTTGACATCAACAAGTGGAATGTTTAGCACACGAGCAATGTCACGAACAACACCTTTGTCTTTAAAGGTAAGGAAGGTTGCGATAGAAGCTACGTGTTTGTATTGTCTAACTAAGTAGTCTTTTACTTCATCACGACGGTTGTCCTGGATGTCTGTATCAATGTCTGGGAAGTCATTACGTTCTGGATTAATAAAACGGAAAAACAGTAAGCCATGTTTGATAGGATCAATGTCAGTAATGCCTAGTGTATAACAAAGCAAGGAGCCTGCAGCAGAACCACGACCTGGGCCTACCATAATGTTTTCTTTCTTTGCCCATGCAATCATAGAGCGAACTACCAAGAAGTAAGGACCAAAGTTTTTATCTTCAATAACTTTCATCTCTTCTTCAATTCGGTCAAGATATACCTGATCTTTGTCTAGTCCCATTTGGGTTAACCCTTCTAATGCAAGAGTTCTTAGTTCTGCATTAGGATTTTTATATTGTACTGGAAGAAGGTCTTGGTAGTCTTGAATGTCATAGTCTTCTATTTTATCTACGATGTCAAGAGTTGCTTGATACATATCTTCACGATCAATACCTTGCTTTTCCATAGCTGCTTTCATCTCTTCATAGGAAAGCAAATGAATCTCAAAGTTTTTAAATGACATCTGACGGTCTGCACCATATAGATAATCAAGACGGTCCATTAAATTGTCATGCTTGCAAGACTTCTCATAGGTAACATCCTTTTCAGTCTTGTTAGAGTATGAGTTAAGAATAAGCTTTAGCTCTTGAATTTCTGCCTGAGATGGGTCAGAGTGGTGACAGTCAGGAGTTACAACTGGAGTAATTTTAAACTCATCTGCTAGATTAAGAATGGTCTTGTTAATCTCTGGAGGATTGTGAGGCATTACCTCTAGGTAATAATCTTCACCAAAGGTAGACTTGCACCACTGAATATGTTCTTTTGCATAGGCTAGTTCATCTGCTTCAATTGCTTTAGCTAGGACACCAGAAAGGCATCCAGAAGTAATTATTAGACCTTCTTTGTATTCTTGAAGAATCTCCCAGTCAATTCTTGGCTTCTTGTAGAAACCTTCTGTCCATGCAATTTCATTTAGCTTGTTAAGGTTTTCCAAACCTTTCTTGTTCTTAGCAAGAATAACTAAGTGGTTGTAGTTAAGATCTAGTGGGTCATTCTTTGCTTTCTTGTCTGTGTGGTCATGACGGTCTTTAGTTATGTACCCCTCAATTCCAAGAATTGGCTTGATACCCTTTTCTTTTGCAGCACGATACATCTCACGATGACCAGACAAAGAGCCGTGGTCAGTGATTGCAATGGCTGGCATACCTAGCTCAGCTGCACGGTCTACGTACTCCTGTGGCGTTGCAATTCCATCAAATAGAGAGTAGTGGGTGTGAACGTGTAGTCCAGCGTAGTTCATTAATGTCCTTCGTTAGTTAAATAAAGTTTTGAGATGGGTAGTTTTAGGAGATACCCAGCTCAACTTTTTACCAGTCAGCGTTGCTAGTAGTTGCAGCACCTGGGCCATCAAAGCCTAGGTAGAAGCTCTCTTGCTCTGCGTATGGAACGTGGCGAACAACCTTGTCTAGATTAAACGGCTCAATGCCAGTCCAGTCAAAAGGTTCTGTGTCTGGTGCGGTTGGAATTAGAGTATAGTTTGTTTCAATACCCTGACCATTACGCTTCAGCTTCCACTGTAGGTTTGAAATTGATCCAGTCTCTAGAGCATATTCACGAATAGTGTCAAATGCTGATTGCTTTGAAATACCCTGAGACCATACAGCAACATATGGTGGCTCTAGACCATCGTCAATGACTACGTTGCAGTAGAAACGAAGACGTGCTCTCCAGCCAGCCTTTGGATCCTTACGGTGCATCTCTTCTGCCCAGTCACGACCTTCGCTATCCATGGTGTCTAAAGCCTTACGCTTGTAATCTTTTGGATTTGTGTGTTCCTTAACCACAACAGCTAGACCACGACTTGCGTCGTATCCAGATGAATCAGCATCTAGCTCTTCAATGAAACGAATCTTTGCAGATTGTCCATCAGCTAGCTTTACCCAACGAACCTTTGGCCCTGCAGATGGGTCTGACTTTGGCTTGCTATCTAGTAATGCATTAATGTTTGCTAGTCCTTTTACAATGCTCATGTTTTATTTCTCCTTATGTGTTTTCTTATTTTTAGTTTAGCATGTTTAGTATGGCTTTGTCAAATGATTCATCAAGGTTTTTAATATCTTCATTTGTCATATCACCAATATCTTTATATTGTTTATCTAGTTGTATCACGCTAACACGAGCACCAAGACGTTCTACAATCTTGGATTTCATGTTACCGCCTGCTTCATCATTGTCTGCAATAACTATAATGTTATTGAAGTATTTTTGTAGTAGGTCTATTTGTACATTAGATACGTTGGCTCCTAATGTAGCTACCGCTGGAAATCCACACTGGTCTAAACGAATAACATCAAAGGAAGACTCTACAATATAGACCTTGCTTGACGTTTTAACCCTGTGTAGATTAAAGAGAACTTTGCTCTTTGGTAGTCCTGGTGTGTTCTTAAAGTCTTTTCCCTCAATTGATCTGCCAACAAAACCAACCTCCATACCATCTGGAGAATGAACTGGTATTGTAACCATGTCTTGCTTTTCAGAAAATCCCAAAGAAAACTTTTTAACAGAATCTTCTGTTATAAGTCTGCCTTCATAGTATCTCATTGCACGTGGAGACTCTAGAGCTTGTGAGTTTAAACGCTTAATCAAAACTTGGTCATACTGATTGTAGACTGGTTTTTCATGTAATTGTTTTTCAATGTCATAGGCTAAGTCTGCAAGAGTCTCTTTGCTTTTAATGTATCTTGCTGCCTCAAAATATGTTCTGCCACTCATTGTCATAACTAGCTGAGTAAGATCTGTTACGTGTTGGCAAGCAAAGCAATAAAATAATCCTGAAGACTTATCAACTTCTCCTGCTGGAGTTCTTGAGTTGTTGTGGTAAGGACAAAATATAATATAATCAGAATCAACCTCAGACATGATGTCTACACCTGCGCCAGTTAAGACACGTTTAATCTGTTCTTTTGTGTAAACTTCTTTTCTTTTCATCTGGGTGTTGTCCTCTAGTTGTCTTCCATGTCTTTGTACCTGTAGTATCCCTTGTCAAAGTCTGCTTGGACAAAGAAGTCTCCCATAAAACCATTTCTGTTTTTACGAAAGGCACACTCTATGATATCACTATTTGTAGCACGACCAAGTGCTAAAACCCAGTCAGCATCGTAGGCAATCTGACGTGACCATGCAGTCTGACCTAGAGTAGGAACACCACTCAAGTCATTCACATCGTCAGGGGTAGCTGATGAGATAGCAATAATAGGAACTTCTTCACCAATAGCTAGAAGCTTTAACTCACGAGACAAATTCTTCATGCGAACAACTTCATTCTCAGACCTTTGGTTTGGAGACATAAGCTGTAGATAGTCAACAATAATAAAGTCAGGCCTATATTGATCAATTTTTCCACGAACAACTGATGGGTTAATTTCTCCACCAGAATCATTAGAGATAATATGAAACTCTGGTTTACCTGTCATCTCAACGTCATACCACTTCTTTAACATGTCTAGCTCAATCTCACCATTGCTAATCTTACGATGTGACCAAATGCCTTCTCCCATAATCGTTAGAACACGATTACGAACTTCTGTCTCTGACATCTCTAGGGAAATGATTAGTGGTGACTTGCCTTGCTTCCATGCCTGTACCGCAAAATATAAAGCCATCCAGGACTTACCAATACCTGGATAAGCCAGGAATACCCCAAGCTGTCCTGGCATAATTCCAGATGGTAGATAATTATCAAATCCTGGCAAATTGGTTTTAATACCAGTTATACCTAGAGCTCTTTGTGCTTTTACATTTTCAAAGTATGCAATTGTTGAGGCAAGATCTGTAACATCAATGTCACGAATAGTTGCTGTATTCTTTTTTAGTTCTGATGTTTTTGTAATAAGTTCTTCAAGAGCTTTGTTGCCCTCACCAGACTGGACCTCTCCTGCAGCAACACGAAGAATATCTTTTAGGCTATCTGTTAGATACTCACCTTGCAACTCTTCTAGATGATGCTTTGTTGATCCTATGTTCTCATCTACAGCAAAGTCACGAAACTTTTCAATAACCAAATCTTTTGGAGGAACTGCTTGATTAATTTCAAAATACTTACGAATGAATTCCCAGATGTCTCCATGGGTCCTGAGTAGCTTTTCTACATCAGCTTGTAGCAAGACATGCATCTGCTTATCTTCAAGTAGTGCTGATATTACCTTTGACTCTGTGCTACTCACTTAGCCACCTTTTTGCCATCTCTCTACGCTCTGCTCGTTCTCTTTCATCTTTAGCCTTTTCATCCATTGCTTGCAAAAGTTTTTCTGCATTGTAAGCATAAAATGTCCAGCTGTTGGTTTGTGCTACTTCAAAATAATAGTACACTAGTCTTAGGGATAAGTCAAGACCAAAAGACTCAATAACAGCGTCAGCTGCCCATTGTTCTGAATTTAAATTTAGTAATGGCTTAGCACCATACTTCTTCAAGTGTTGACTAGAGTAGGTGCCTAGCAAAGCCATACGGTCTTTGCGAGCTGCCACTATTCGTCTATCTCAGTCTTAGCTTCGTTAATTTTGTCTGCAAGTTTTGCTTCTACAAAACTGTAGACACGCTCAAAAGCTTCATTGACAGTCTCACTATCACGACGTGAGTCAACAACGCCAATATCAACTCTTAGAGACTGAAAGTTGCCTAGGTTAAGTGTATAACCTAGTGTAACGTTTACCTTGGTGTCTTCGTTGTTCATTTATTTACCCCTCCAGGCATTATATTGATTCGCTCCAAACAGGAATGTATCTACCATCTTCTGTTCTTGTATAAGTCAGTATACCATCTCCCATGCGCCTTGTCAACTCTTGATTGGTAGGGGTCATATTGTTAGTAATAAGACCATCTTTTCTTGGTTGACCAATGTGTATTGACGCTAGGATACTGCGAATTTCTTTGACTTGTGATTCTGAGTAGTAGCTTCTTATCTGCCACCCAGTTTTTCCATCCTTAGATGAACCCATAGGCTCTGGGATTACTCCCCTTTTCATCAAGCTTGGCATATACTTTTTATGACGATTAACTAACTTAGCAGTTTCTCCTACTGTATATGCACGTTCTCTATTGCGTTTAAAATCTGAGGTAAAACAAGTTTCCATTCTATCTTTAGTTATATTATAAAATGTAACCATTCCAGTAGAGCGACTTGTGTGATGTGGTCTTACAAGATCTCCATTTAAGAACCAAACTTTTTTATTGCCAGAAATTGCTGGGTCGCTATTATAAGTTTCTACTAAAAGACGTTTTTGTTTTTCTTGCATTAATTTGGAATTCCGATTATAATTAGATTAACTGTTGTGGATGCATTTCCAGCAGTATCAAACCTAACTAAACCAGTTAATCCATTTGCATCAACACTTGTTAGCACAACAGTAGCTCCATCTCCTGCAGTATTAACACCTCCAGTATTTACAATTGTTGCAGTTACGATTGGTGTGTATTTAAAATTTGCGTTAAATGGATACTCAAAAGTTTTTGTAGATCCAGCCAATGCTTGTCCAGCTGGAATGTTAACAGATCCACCAATCATTCTTACTTCTGAAGTTTTAATATCTTGTTTTCCAGCTGATGTTGTATCAATGCTTGTATAATTATATCCAGTTGTTGAAAGCTGGTCAGATAGTTGATTTACAGCATTAGTAATCTGGTAAATATAACTAACGTCAATTGGCTGCCCTCGTTCAGGTAGTGGTATTTTTGCCATGTTTTTCTCCTTATGATTCTATTATATTGTCTAGCTCACATATTGTCAAGACTTGTGATATTTCTTTAACAATGCTTTCAATCTGTATAACAACTTCTATTGAAGTCGTTCCAGCTGGAGCTATTATTGAATAAGTATGAATTGGCGATGTTCCGTGATAAAAAAAGGGGTCGCCATCAAAACTAACAAAAATATCATACCTTGGACGATTAACTTCATCATCCCAAACAATTGTAACTGATGAACCAGAAACTGTTAATTCTCCTGAAACTTGTGGTGGCAAAGACTGTAAAGAAAAAACTGTTAATGGTGTTATTTCTGACCAGTGAGAAAACTTATTTCTGTCTTCTGACACAATACGGTATCTTAGAAGGTGTCCATAAACATCTTCTGCTAACTTTGCTAAAGGGGGAAAGTCTTCTTTTTTAATAATAACTTTTTTAATTCCAGAATCAGCCACTAGGTCACATCCAATATAAATCTATATTCAATATAATTGCTAGTATTTTGAGACTTTACAACTGTAGTTGCATCAGAATTTTGAATAATAGAATATCCAGTTAGTCCATACAAAGGATTTACAGTGTTTACGTTATCAAGCCTTAAGGCGTCTAGCGAAATGTAAAATTCACCACTTGCGTATTGTGCTTCTCCATTTGGACTTAGCGCTGCTGAAGTAACGTTTCCATTAGTTTTAGCATAAGTAAATGTAGTTGCTGTTGGTGTTCCAGTAATTAAATGGATGCCATTAAAAATTGAATCAATGCCGCTAATTTTTACATAATCGCCTGTTGTAAAAGAATGATTTTCGCTTGTTGTAAGGGTTGCAACATTAGTTGTTAGTGCTTTGTTGGTTATTGAAATTGTATCAGTAGTCGTTGCATAAATTCTAACAATTGAAACATTTTTCCAGGAAAATTGTCCAGTATTATAAAATAGCTCATCTAGTCTTTTTGTTGCAACAACATATCTATTGTTGATAGAATAGTGTTGTTCTTTTTTTGCTTCAATTTGCATCCATGCATATTGAGTTCTATCAGTATTACTAAATTCAACAATGATATTTGCAGAATCTGGAATATCGTTAGACTCTCCATTTACAGCAACTATAGAAAACGCTAGCTTTATCAAATCTGATGATGAATTTTTACTTAGATCTGTGGGCAGTCCAGTAATCTGTAAAAAGTTTGGAGTTCCGTTATATGTTAAAAAGTCTTCATCGTTAGAGTATGTGTAAGAACTATTTCCCTTTAGCAATAAAACATTTGAGAGATATCTTGGTCTTTCATATCTCTGTACTCTTTTATCATTAGAAAAAATACCATTGCTTGTTGTAGTTTTAATTGCTATAGGCTGTAATGTTTCTGGACCTGATGTGCCTTCAAGATCAACGCTAATGACGTTAGAGCCATTGATGATAGAGTTTTGAGCTTCAACAAAGTTTGAATTTATTGAAGATGCATTGCTTACGCTATTACTAGAAACTAGTTGCCAAGGCTCTTCGCCAGAAAAAGCAGATATTGTTTTACTGTCGTATCTTCCTGCTGCTGAGTTAGATCCTGCAGAATAAATTCCAATTTCTGAAATTTCATATCTCTCTTCAGTTGGTAGCTGTGCAGTTAAAATAATTTTATTAACACCATCGTCATTTACATATCCACGTGAAGAAATTGGAACACGAAGCATTTCAAAATCTAAAACATTTTTGTTTGGATCAATTTGTAAGTATAAAGTTGCTCCAGAAAGATTTGTTGTTGGTCCTGGAGTAACTACAAAATCTGTTCCAGATCTGATTGTTGTAATGATGACATCGGTTGTGCCAAATGCTCCAGTGCCACCGATTATTTGTATTTTTGCACCCACCCACAATTCTTCTGTAGATGCTGCAGATAAAACTTGTGCAACCCCTCCAGTTCTAAACGTAAGATTCCCAACTGTGTTTGTGGTTTCTGATGTTACTGTAATTGCTGTTGGGCCATCAATGCTAGTTATTGTTGTATCGCCACCAAAAACTCCTGTACCCGAAATTCTTGTAACCGTCATTCCTACAACTAATCCAACAGTAGACGAAAGACCAGTAACTTGTGTTGCCAAAGTTGTAGATGAAATTGTTCCAGACAATGTTGCAGTTGATACTCCAGATTTTATGCCAGTGTCTATTGGAGCAGCCCCACATCCAACTGCTACATATGAAGCATATGCTGGAGTGTCTCCAATGAGATACTTTGCAATAATGCTTTTTCCAGTATTAGTTATCATGTTTAAGCTCCTATCTCTTCTATTATACCAGCACTGGCAATTTGAATTTCTATTTGTTCGTCAGATCTTATATTAATAAACTCTATAATAGCGTTTCCAGTTTGCCCTTCGGATTCAAGATAGAATGTTGCTCCATTTGGTCCACGACCAACATTTGGAATTTTACTTCTTAAGTTAATTAAAAAGTTTGAAAAAAACTTGTCTGATGTTTCTTGCAACCTTAGTAGGGTAGTTGGATTATAGGTTTCTTGCAAGATTCCCAGATTTTTAAAGGGCTGATAGATAACACTTTGACCATTAACTGTATCATTTCTTGCAATAGTTAAGAGTTCTTGACCACCAACATCTTCAAACAATAAGTCAATGATAAGATTATCGCTAAACGTTTCATCAATAAACTCTATAGTATCAATTGGTGCGCTTTTGATTCCTGTATATTGTGGCGGGTCTGGAAGATTTAGTGTTGGTGGGGTTGGTGCTGGTTTGCTTATTACTGGGCTAGCTGCAACAGGTGCTGGTGATGGGGAGGTCTGAGTCCCACCGTTATTTCTTCCTGTGTTATTTCCCCCACTATTAGTGTTACTCCTAGTGTTACTGCTAGGACCTCTAGGCCCATTACTTCTTTGCTGAGCTGCTGCGTAGGCTCTTGCTCTTTCGTCTGCTACTGCTGCGTGATGCCTAGCTGCTGCTGCCCTTTGCCTTGCTAACTCAGCTGCTGCTCTGGCTGCTCTAGCCTCTCTTTCTTTGTTGTCTGCAAGTCCCATTACTATACCTCACTCAAATAAACAGTCATTTCGGGTCCACTAACAGACCTACGATAGCTAATATTATATACTACATATCTAACAGAGTCTGGAGTTATTAGGTCAATACCGTCTGAATCTTTATAGTAAACATTGACTAAGTCTCCAAGTTGTAGGGTTGGCATTGAAAAAATATCCAAACCAATTGATTTACGTGGCCTAATATTTTTATCAATTATCCACTCTAACAAATTTTCTGCAGTGTCTAAATCTTGTATATATATAGAATCTAGGGTAAAATCATTTTTACCATAAAGAATTCTGCTCTGTCTAATTTTTTCGTATTGCTCTGTAAACTTAAAGGGAGATTCAGTTATTACAGATCCTTTGATTTCTGGATCTGAAGTGTTTCCTCTTCTTTTTAAAAAATCATCAACGGTTACACTTGTAGTGTTTTCACCAGTAAAGGCAATACCTAAAATTCTAAGTGAATTATTTGTACTAGAATCTAACAGTAAGAGTGAATCAGTGTTGTTAAATACTAAAAATTCTGCTCCATAAGAATCTGCGGTAAAGCCAGAAACAGTATATCCTTTTAATCTATTAAATGTTGGGGCAATCTTAGCATATAGTGCTGGGTAGGCACGTTCATATTTAATATTAAAGTATGCAGCTTCACGCATAATAGTTCCAAATTCTTCAAAGTATAAGTCATATCCTGGGGTAGACGTAGAACTTATATCACTTAGATATGTATTTTGTACAATACCACTTAAGGCATATTTACTAAGAGACTCAATAGCATTAACCTGATTGTCAGAGTCCCCAAAAACTTTTGCTATTGGAACGTTTGTATCAAACACAGTATTTGTTGCATAGTTTTTACCAAGGGCATAAATATTTTCAAACATGGCCCTTGCATTTCCACGAACAAAAAGACCAACTGATGAGTTTACTATTGGAAGTGGATCATCATCTGTTACTCTTCCTACTAGCTGTTGATTTATATATAAATAGAAATCTCTTCTTGTTGCATTAATGTCAACGTATTCAATAGCTAAGTCGTATACCGTTGGATTTTCCTCACCTGTAAGCCTATACTGTCCAGCAAAGTTTCCATCATCTACAACAATATTTCCAATTCCACCCCATAGCTTAACTGGAACTGCTTTAGTTGCTGTTCCTGCTGTTGCACTTATCCTATCTCCAACACGTAATCCAGAAGTTGATGTTAGTCCAGTTAGTCTTGCATCCCAAACAGTAGTATAGTCTACAGTTGTTCTTGCATTAGTTACTGTGCCAGCCGTAGGTGTAGTTCCTCCAGTAACAAGATAATTTATTGAGGTAGAGCTATTAATTTTTTCAATCAAAACAGATGTTGGGGTGCCGCCAAATAAAGTTCCAGTGCCTGCAGTTGCTATTATTTGGTCACCAACATCTAGCTGAGAGGTGGAGGTTAGCCCACTTAGAGTTGCTCTAAAAACTCCACCATCAAATGATTCTATGCTTGAGACTGTTCCAGTAGCTCCAAACACTATTGGTGTTGGTTGAGTTATGTCTTGAACAACTCCAATTTCTCCAAAAATTATTTCAGACTCTACAATAGTTTTTATGGCAGTTACATTTCCTACAGTAGGGGCTGTTCCTCCAGTAACACGATAACTAATTGCTCTAGTGCTTTCATTAATTGACGTTACTTCTACAGAAGTTGGAGACCCTCCAAACAAAGTTCCAGTGCCTGCAGTAGCTGTTATCTTATCTCCTATACGCAATGCAGACGTAGTTTTGCCTTCTCCAGTTAAAGTAACTATTGCATTCCAAACTGAAGTAACTCCTACTTGAGATATGGATGAGACTGTTCCTGGACCAAAAGTTCTTTCGGGATCTGGAATAGTTTTTGGACTATTTAAAGTTCCAGCTATTGGTGTAACACCTCCAACAATACGATAAGAAATTGATGTTCCTGGTCCAACTTGTGTTATTATGGGAGTTCCTCCACCCAAAAATCCTGTATTTGCATCTTTCTTTATTTTATAGAAAAGAATATTTTCAACTAATGTGGTTGCTTCTCCATTATCATTTTTTTGTATTAGCTCTTCTATGTTAGAGGTAGTTAAGGCTGCTATCTCAAAATAGTATCCGTTGTTTGTTAATGGATTTACTAAATTTATTCCAGCTGAGCCACCACCAACAGATATGGTTTGTGTTGGATCAGTACCAGCTATATTAAGATATGTCATTCCACCCACAATTGTTTGAGACCTATTTCCTGCTGCTTCAACTTTACCAATGATTCTAAGTCTGGTTCCAAAGTGTTTGTATGCTTTATTGAGTTTTTTGTGAACATAAGAAATATGATCTCTTGGAGTAGAGGCGGGAGCAAATGATGGACCATTCATTACCAAGGCTGATGACTGAATTGTAGCTGCTTTAGTTGTTTTTAAAGAAGAAACGTCTGTTTCTGTAGAATATTTTGAAGACAAAAAGTTTCTGATAATTCCATTTCTTTGAGTTTTTTCTGCAGTTGTTTTTGCTACTCCAGCTTCTCCAAGTTCTGTTGTTGGCAATGATGGATTAAAGTCAGTAGTAAAAAGTAAATCACTTCTCATTTCACAACCTTGAATGTTATCATTGTTTGTCCAGTATGCATCTAGTCCAGCTTTATGACTTACTACTGGTGTTCCAAACTGACCACGGCCATGAGACAATACATCACCAGGTTTAAGTTTTATTGGAGCATCAATTAGCCTATTGTTTTCTGTTATTGTTATGCCAGTAATTGTTTCATAATATGGATCAGCAAAAATTCTAACAAGTCCCGTTGGATAAATTTTTCCATTAAATGGTATTTTTGAAAAGTAATTTTGATATTCAAGGTTATCTGATATCCAGACATCGCCAATACCAGAAACATTATATTCAACAGCATCGTACTTAATTATTTCTCCATTAGAATAAAGCAATCCTTGGAACCTTGCGATCCAATAAGCGTTTTCTCCAACATCAAAAGTATTATTAATTAGTTCACCATTAACAGATACGGATGGAACAGAATCTGATAGGTCAGCATTTAGCGGCAGTGCTGACAAAACATAACCAGTCTGATTTCCAGCATTAGCAGAAGATGTTTTTGAGCTTCCAGCTGCCTCCCACAATAGAGATGGCTTGTATACATAACTTCTATCTACAAATTGATTTTGCTGAATAGTTCCAGCAGTTCTGGCAATTTGTCTTGAAGTAAAATTAATAGTTCCAGCATTAAAAACAGATTTGTCTTGAGAGGAAATTTCAATAATGTTTGGAAGCTTTCCATCTACTGATGATCCATATATTGTTGTATCTAAAGATCTTTCAGTAGACTCATCCAAAATATATTCTTTTGTCATTACCACAAAATTATTATATTCGTCAAAGAACATTGCTGACTGAGTTGCTCTTGATAGTTGAGCTAAGGTTTCTGCAATGCTTTGTTCTGGCGGAATAAAAAAGTTTGGAATAACTGGATCTAACGAATTGACTTTTCTTTTAAACACATAATTAGAAAATCCAATTGAGTCTAACAGGATACAAATTGCCTGACTTAAAGATACCTCAGTTAATAATATTCTTGGAGCTTTTAGTGATTCAAAATAAAAGTAAAAATCTCTTAGCGTAAGAGTGGTTTCTCCTGTTTGTGCATTGCGCTCAGGGAAACCTTCAGAGTATAAAGTTTTAATTGGGACATAATAGTTTGAATCATTTACATTTTTTATAACATCATAAAACACAAACTTAATATTTTTTTGAATATGCTTAGCAATAATACTACCACTTTGACTATCAAAGTTCCATTCATTGTTTGGATTAAAAGATTGATCATTATCAAATAGGCTTAAGCTTCCAGTCCCAGCCATTATTTGTCCTACTGGTAAAGCAGATGATGCTAAGTCAGCTGCTGCTTTTGTTATGTCAAAAGATATAATGCTGTTAGATAAATTTGCTACTAGTCTTGGTGATATTTCAATAAGCTCTAATGTAGTGTTTGGAATATTCATTGTTTCTACAACTAAGCGAATACCCTTTAAAAATACAAACTCCCTATATGTGTTGTTATCATTTTCATTTTCTACATAGTATGATGGATTAGTAAAGTCAGTTACAAAATGTGTATTTTCATATAGCTCGTCACTACCAATAAACCATCTATAAGATGGAGTGATTGTGTCATAGTCTTCGCCATTAAAAATATGCAAAACTCCCTTTGAGTTTTCTGTTGAAACAACTAGGTATGCTTTACCAAGAGTGTTGATTGCTGGCAATGTTACGGCACTTCTAATTGTATCAACAAGTACAAAATTATTTTTATATTCAGAAGGAATTTCAATTCCATACTCAAGGCTTAGGTGTCCATCTGCATTGAATATAGGGCTTGTGTTGTCATCTCTAAGGGATGTTTCGTCAAAACTATAAGCAGATACCCACTGATCAAGCTCGTTTAAGTATTCAACTTTAAATCTTGATGGTACAGTTTTTTTAGATTCTCCAAAAAATGGATCGTCTATTGTTAATCCGCCAGGAGATCTGAATGGTCCCAAGTCTATACTACCAACATGAGTTTGAAGTTTTACAACAATTCTGTTTGCTGGAACTGGTTCTTTATATACTACAAAAGGATTTGTGTCTTCAATAGTGTGGTTACCAACAATGCCAGCAGCACTATTTTTTGATATTCCATACTCAGAGCTTATGTTGGTTATAGGATCAGTTTCAGTCCTATAAGATCTCCAATATTTAAATTCATCATCTTTGGTTGGCATGTAATATCTTGGACGCAAAAACATATTTACATTTGGAAAAGATAAATATTTATTATTAAAATACGACAACTTGTTTATACCAGACCTTGGCCTAAATGGTTTTAAACAATCTTCTAAAGAATATAACATTTTTTCTTTATCTTTTGGATAAATAAAAATTTGTGGGGTAGTTCCATCTTCTTCAAAACCATCTTGTACACCAATGTCTGCATCTGTGGCACCAGTATAAAAATTTCCAGAATCATATGCGTCAAAAATATTTGGAAGTACACTATACTGTGCACTATTCTTCCTATATCTATAGTTACCTATTTTTTGAATATTATCTGGACTATTCATATTCCATTCTGCAACTACCGCTGTCGCAGACTCAACTGAAAAAGATGTTTCCAGATGATTTTTTAGCTCATCATTCTGAAACACTTAGACCTCTTCCAGAGTAACAGAAACATTCCACATATCAAAATTATTTCCACCACGCTTTACAACTGAGTAATTAAAACTTGACACAAACATTTGACGAGCTTCAGAATAACCTCTAAGATTTTTGTCGTTAGCAAAAGTAGAATATTTGTCGTAACCAAGCAATACCCAAAAAGGTCCTTTATGATTTTCATACCAATTCAAAAGATCTATGCCACCAGCTCCGCCATCAACAGTGTATTGAGTTTCTGGACCTAGGCCATCTGCGTCTGGAGACTTTTGACTAAGAGATGTAGAAGCGTTTGCTTGATTAAAATTAGGTATAGAACTAAATGATCTTGATGGAAGCATTGACCATGAGGTGTCTATGGTTAGTTTGTCTGCAATAAAGAATGATCTCATTGTTCCATTTGCCATTCTTTGACGTTGTTCAATTCGTTCATTAGAAACGTTAATTTCAGATCTGTTATGGTCAGAAAGGATTATAAAAGACTGTTCTAGCTGTTGTGCTGTAAGACCAGTTTCATTAGATCCAAGTTCGTATCCTACAGGAATTAAGTATCCTTCTCCTGTAACTGTTGGAGTCTCATCAGCCCATACCATTGCCTGTGGACGACCAGCGGCTGGCCCTCTTAGTCTTCTATTAGACATGTAGTTTTGTGTTACTGTCATTATCTAATCACCTGTCTTCTAACTCTTTGAGAATCAATGCCCTGCAATTTTTTCATTACAACATTAGCTATTTGGTCTGGGCTGGCATTTGTACCGTCAACGTTTACACTCAAGCTATAATTATACACTGAATTGTCTTGTGATGTCAAAGAAGATGCGGTATTCAATTGACTATTTAGTGGCATAGTTCCACCAGCAGGTGCATAAGCTTTTTCTGGCATATTGTAAACTGGTTTTGAAAAGTCGTTTGGAACTGTTAATCCAGACGGAGTAGAGTATTTAAAGTTTCCACTATTAATGGCTTGAAGCAATGGTGCAAATCGTTTTGTTGAAGCTTTATTTACTACAAACTCTCCAGGAGTTAGCATAGATGGAACTGTGTCAGTACCTTTGGCAAATCCTCCACTTGCAAATAAGCTTGGACTTATCATTCCACCTTTAGCTGCCATTAGCATGCGGCCACCACCTCCACCGCCGCCTGTTGACAGAGCTCCAGCTGCTCTAAGAATAGCGTCTGCCTGAGCCTTTGTTATTTTTGCAAGATAGCTATTTATCAGTGCCTCTGCTCTGTCCCCAGTAGAGTTACTTACTCCAGCGGCTTTGCGTAGTTCTGCAGAAACTTTTGCTGAAATAGCCCTATCATTCATAGCCTGTCTAATCCTATTTGCCTGAGTTGTTGGATTATCAGCATTTGGATCATTTGTTGTAGTAGTTGTACTACCGTTACCGCCGCTTCCACCACCACTAGAGGTATGAATAGTGTTAACAACGTGAGTAGTTGTGTAGGTATCGTTTAGTTTACTCCACTCTCCCACAAGACCCTGAGCATTTATAAGTGCTTTGGCAACTTCTGCTTCATATAGAGCCGCATTTGCTTTAGACGCATCAATTCTTGTATTGATATTTTCCCATTCAGTTTTACTTAGACCTTGAACTCTAAGGTTTTCTATTGCGGCTGCAGCTAGTTCATCAGCTAGCTCAACAGCATCCCTTGCATTTTGCAAAGCTCCAAACTCAATAGTTTCAATTTCTTTCTTAATTCGTTTAATTTCATCTTCAATTTCAGCCCTAGTTTTTCCATTTTGTGTTAATGCTTTTAGTTCTGCTTGTCTTGATGCGTCAAGAGCATTGCCAATAGCATCTCCCTGAGCAGCTGCGTTTTGAGCTCTAGAGTCTTGAATTGCTTTGGCCGCTGCGCCAATATCTCCTTGAGACAATGCATCAGCAATAGACAGCTGAGACTTTTGCTGATTAATAATATCTTGATTTATCTTCTTTACTTTTTCAAGTGATTTATTCTTTTCATCATAAGCCTTGTTAATTTCATCTTCTTTTTCAGAAATCTTTTCTAAGTCTCTTTCAAGTTCAGCAGATCTTCTTTGATATACGTCAATTTGCTTTTCAAGGGCTTCAATCATTTTTCTAGTTGTAGCAGTTGCAGCTTCATTATTCATGTTTATAATATTTTCTTGAGCATTAAATACATCCATAACCTTTGAGTAAACATCTGCAAAATGCTCTGCTCTACCTTCTGGTGTTGAGTTTAGCCAAGCCTCTTCTTCTGCCCTAGCTGCTCTAATTGCTGTTACCAGCTCATTCCATTTTTTACTGCCAACTTTTTCAGATGCTAAAGCAGCAGCAAGCATTGAGTCTTTTGCAATTGTAGTTGCTTCGCCAACTGCAAAGCCAGCAGATCTTAGTTTGGCATAAGCCATGATACTACTCTTAGCTTCTTTTTGTTGCTCTTTAAGTTGATCCATTGCTTGTTGGAATGCAGACTTTTGTCCACCACCACCACCGCCACCTGGCTTTAAACCTTCTCTTTCTTTCTTTAAAGCATCAAGACCTTCAGCACTGAGTTTAAAAGCATCTACAGCTGCAGTGTTTCCATTAATTGCATCTGTGGCCATGGCTGCTTTTAGCGCAGCTACCTGAGCGGCATCTCCTGTAAGTTGGTAAGCAAGTTCGGCATCCATTCCTGCAGCAACTAAAGTGTGATAAGCGTCAATTGATGCTTGAATAGACTCAGCTTCAATGCTGTCTTGTTCTAGAGTATTGCTTAGTTGCTTTGCCTCATTTGCTGCTTGTTGAGCTTTGGTTTGTGTCACTATTGCTGCAGCAATACGCTTTCTAGCTTTTACTGCGTTGTCCTGTATAGTTTTATTATCTTTGTTTTCTTCTTTGCTAGCCTCTTTTAGAATGTCTAGGTCATCAGAGGCATCAATCCCAGCAACAGCAGCCTGCAAAGCCAAAGACTTGTCTGCTGCATCTGTTAAGCCTTTAACTACATCTTGAAGTCCCATTTTTTCTGCTAATGAATCTAACATCCAAGATGGTTGTTCTGCAGAGTTTAAAGTATTAAACAAGTCAGAAAGTGATTGATTATAAATATCTGCTGATATATTTCCACTTTCAAAAGCGATGGTTAAAGAGTCAAGTGATGATTTTGCTACACCAGCTGCAGCCTGAGTTTCTTTTTGAGTTTCTGTTTTTACAGTTTGTAGCTGGCTACCTTTGCCACCTCTTTGAGTAACTCCTTTTGCTTCTTGTTCAGACACTGCTTTGTCAAAGTTTGCAATTGCTTCTTTTGCTAAATCTGCTGCAGCAGTTGCACTACTTTGATCAGTAATAAAAATTGGTTTGAAGTTTAGCTGTAAATCAGTTTGTTCTGCTTTTGCAGCAATTGATGAAATAATTGCACTGACTGCCTCATCTTCAAATCCTGAATTACGAAGCTGTGTTGCCAAAGATTCCAATGCAAGTTGTGCTTCTTCTTTAGTTGCATTCTTTATTCCAGAAATTTCTGATGCAAATTCTTTTTCAAATTCTGGATCTATCATTAAGTCTACAACTTGTTTTTGTTCTTCCGTTGATTTTCCAGAAGTTGCCAACATTGCTTTAGCTCTGTCCGCCCAATTAATGCTCTTAGCTGTAACATTAAATTTATCTGCAAGGAATTTTAGCTTTTCTTCGCTTAAGCTAGCTGCGTTGCCAAGGCCCTCAATTCTTTTTCTAGTTTCTTCTGCAATATGATTGAACAGCATAAACCCGCCAGCAAGAAGAGCTAGTCCTGCTACAACTAATCCGATGGGGCCAAGAGCGGCATACAAAGCTGCACCAGTCACGGAGACTGCAGTTCCAAAGACTCCTGTTCCTGCAGTGGCTGCTGCTGTTACTGCTAGCCTAATTGCTTCCTGAACTGCAGCAAGCCTCGCTAAGGCTTTTTCTGTTATCATAAGGTCTTGATATGCCTTAACTATTGAGATTAATGCAAACAGTCCACCAGAAACCAAAGAAACTGTTCCAGCAACTCCTTGCATTTCTCCACCAAACATATAAAGAATACCAGATACTGAAGACAAGGCCATCGTTGCTTGAGACGCTGTATTCATCATCTTGTCCATGTTTGTTTTGGTTCTTGTGACTGTCTGTCCTAGACCTTGCATTGAACCAGCTACCTGTTGCTCCCTAAGCTCTTTATCGCCCTCACGTGTAACTCTTCTAGGTCCTCTTGGTGTTCCTGCAACTATGTTTGCTGAGTCTCTAGTTGATTGTGTGTTTTGCTGGTTTCTTCTGTCTATGTCTGCTTGAGTTGCTGGGTCAGAACTTGCCCTTCTTATCTTTCCTTGTTGTGCAGCAGTGTTTACTACTGTTTCTCCAAGAACCTCCCCAGCTTTTTTAGCTTCTGGTCCTGCTTCTTGAACTCCAGCTTTAACGTTATTTGAAAGATTTGTAAATTCTTCAGCTGGAGAGCTTACGCCAAGACCTTTTTCTGTTGCTTTTCTAAGAGACTCTTTTATTCTATCTAAAAATCCATTTACAAGCTTAGCGGCTGCTTGATCTACTGTAGTACCTACCGCTTCAAGATTTCCCAAAGCTCTTTGTTCAGCAGCCTTAAGTTCTGACTGAACAGCTTCGTCTCTAACAATCATTGCCGAAATAGTTTTATTATCTCTACCACCAGTAACCTTGACTTTGTTTGCTGGACCAATAAAGTTAGGATCTGCGTTTGCGTACTCAACGCCACCATCTTCACTCTTGATTCCTCTTGTTGTCATTACGTCTCTGAGTCTTCCACCGCCAGTTCCCCTTGGACCAACTCCAATTGTTAATGCCTCATCTTGTACAAACTTAGAAGCTTTAAAGATTTGTTCTTTTAAAGCAAGTTTTGCTGCAACTAGAGCCTCTTCTGCAGTTCCTCCATTTTGGATAACCTTGTTATATGCTTCTTGAATTATTGCAGTTCTTTCTGCAGCTGCGTTGCGAGCATCTTGTATAGTTTTATACGATGTGTCTTTTAGTGCTGCTTGCTCAAGAGCTTTTGTAGCGTGATCCATTACAAAGTTGTAATCAGCCTGTACTGCATCAACACTACTTAAGGCTATTCTTGCCTCCTCTCCTTCTTCTGTTAAAAGTCTTAGTTCATTTGCTAGCTCTGATCCATCGTCTCCAATTCTTTCTAGTTCTATTCCTGCCAGTCTTCCATTTTCAACAACTTCTTCTAAATTGGTTGCACCTCCAGAAATACCAGCAGCAGTATAGGCCCTTTGATTTCTAACTTTTCCTTCTAAAATTCCAGTAGCTCCAAAACCCTTTCCTCCTACTAAGGCATCGTGCTCTTCTGGGTCATATCTTTCAACAGCTTCTCCTAAAGTCATAAATCTTTCAGTTACGGTGTTTACCTTTTTTCCAGAATCGTCTACGCTTGTTGTTAACTCTACGACTCGAATTCTCATATTTCTCAACTCGTCGCTAACCAGAGTTACAGCTCTTGCTGTTTCTAAAAATTCTCTTGGGGAAAAACCTTTTGAGTGAGAAACATTCGTTGGGGCAGAGCCATCTTGTCCAAACATACTCTCTAGGTTACTTACTGCTGGAATTTTTACTCCACGGCTATACCCTGGAATATTTCCTGCAATCATTGCATTAATTAAGGGTGCATACTTTTTTGCCATTTCTGCAGGTATAACTGCTTCACCAGGAGTTAGCATTGCTGGTGTAACGTCTCCTGCACCCTTTGGTCCTGGTACGCTAACAATTCCGTTTGCCAATTCAAGTGGGGCTGCCTGTGTTCCAGCCTTTGGCTTAGCTGGTTTTACTGCAGAGTGAATAGCGTGGAACTTGCTCCAGTCAACACCAAGACCAGCCTCAAGCCTTCTAATCATGTCGTCGTAAACGCCAACCTCTGTTGGATTGGTTAATTTAAAAGATGCAATTGTTTCTTTAAGTCTTGGAAGAACCTTTTGAATTTCTCCAAGCATCTTAGCCTTATATTGCTCTGGAGTTAGTCCTGCCATCAAGCCTAATGTTGATTCTGCAAAAGCTCTCTTAGCACCACCCTTAATGCCAAGTAGATTTACAATTGCTTGCTCTTCCATTGATGGAAGATTGTTTTCGTAATCTCTTAAACCAGATGCCCTGCTAAATACACCAGATGGTCCAGCATCTGCAACAACGTTTCCATAAACGTTTGAGCCAGACAAATCTTTATCAACACGTAGTAGCGATGCAACTAATTGTCTAAAGTATTGCTCTTCATTAAACAAGCCCATGGGCTGATTATTAACAAACTTTGGATCAAGGTCGGATTCTAATGCCAAGAACCTTCTAGTTCTGGTTGTATCCATTGGGTCTCTTATTACAACAATTCTTTGTTCTGGTGCTTCTAGACCGTGAGCCCTTCTTGAAATTTCAGTTGATCGCATTTCAGCAAGTGCTGCTTTTTCGTCTAACACTGGCTTTACGAATACTTGCTTATTACCTTTTTGGTATACCCCGCCAAGACCAAAGATTGGGAAACTGTGTCCAGATGTTGGAGAAATTTGATGACCATATTCTGTAGGAGCTGTATTTGCATAACTACTCTTTAAGAACATTTCATATATTTCTTGGGAAGCATCTCTATTTTTAGATACAGACTTTGCTGACCTTGGCATTCCAAGCATGACGCCCTTGGCGTACCCTGGAATATTTCCTGCAATCATGCCTTCAATTAGAGGGGCATACTTTTTAACCATCTCTGCAGGGATAACTGCCTCACCAGGAGTTAGAAGTGCTGGCTCTGTGTCTTTGTTTCCACGACCACCAACAGTTACCACCCCACCCTTTGCCATTTTTACTGGAGCAGCAACAGATCCTGGCTTCATCATGCCTGGGTTAAGCATTGCAAACCTAGCCCCTGCGGCCGCTGCTGCCTCGTAGGCGATACGTAACTGGTCTACTGCAGTCTTTTCTGCTGTAAACCTTTGCGTCAGTCCTGCGTGGGCCTGGTCAAGCGAAGCAGCTGCAGCTGCAGCCTCTAGCTGCTCTTGAGTCATGTATTGAGTTTCGTCACCAATACCCTTTGCCTGACCAGTCATCTTTAAATAGCCAAGACGAACGGTAGCAAAGAACTTAATCATATTAGCAATACCATTATTAATTAGACCAAAAGTCATTAAGAGAACTGGGCCTAAGCCTCCAACAACAGTAACCACAGTTCCAATTATTTGTTTCAGTCCATCTGGAAGACTATTAAATGCTTTTAGAACTGTAGTTGCAAAATCAATAAATGGTGTTGCTATCTTTAAGAACATTTCTCCTACTGGTGCAAGAGCCACCTTTAGCTGTTCAACAGATGCCTTAAATTTATTCATTGCAGAGGCTGCAGAAACCCCAAGCTCTTTATTTGCCATGTCTGCTAGATCACTTGCTGAGGCTCCAGCTAAATCAAGAACTCGTGCTGCCTGACTACCATCTTTAACAACGTTGTCAAAAAGTGCTGACATTCTTGCAAACTGGAACTTTCCAAAAAGTTGTTCAATTGCCTGAGCTCTTCTTTGTGGATCTAGGGTATCTAAGGATTTTGCAAACTCAACTATTGTTCCACTAATATCACCTTTATTTCTAGCAACAATTCCTCTAAGATCAATGCCTAGTTGGCCAATAAATTGAGTGGCTGACTCTGATGGATTAATTAATGACGCTAAACCAGACTTAAGTGCGTTAGCTCCTTGAGCGGCATTAATGCCACCTTCTTTCATAGCTGCTAGGAAAAAGGCTAGGTCTCTAACATCTCCACCAAGAGATTGAATAACTGGTGCTACCCTTGGCACAGCTTCAGTAATGTCGTCAAGCGATACTACTGTTTGGTTTTCTACTGCGTTAAGAAAGTCAATTTCTCCAGCTAGATTTTGAGATGAAATATTAAAAGCATTTTGCAAAGCAATGGTTGTTTCCAATGCCTGCTGCAATTCTATTTGTCCAAGTACAGATAGCTTTAGAGCTGCTGTGGTCTGATTTTGTAAAGCTACCCCTTGAAAACCAGCGGCTGCTGCCTCAGACGCTACCTCTAGAGAGTCTGAAACTGCAACACCATATTTAGTATATGCAAGGCCAAGTTCCATAATGGAATCTAGAGCTTTATTAGTTTCTCCAGGAGCAGTAAACAAATCTCCATAAACTTTTTTAAACTTGAGTGCTGCTTTTTCCATGTCCATAAAGACACGTCCAGCAGTAATACCAAGACTGGCAAGAGGTAGAGTAAAACCAACCATAAGCTGACGACCAGCCCACTGAGTATTCTTACCAAAGTTTAGTAGGTTAGTTGATCCTTGCTTAATTAATTGATTAAAGATTACTTGTTTTTGAGCAGCGATTGCTGTTTGAGTTCCCAGGTCCTTCATATTAAGGACAGTAGGTCTAATAGCAATAGCTTGCATTGCACCTTGAGCATCACGACCCATTTTTACATATTGAGTCTGCAGAGTCTTTACACGCTCTATTGCGGTTTTTTCAATTGTTGCAAACTCTGAGGTAAAGTTTTTACCAAATGTTTTTGTTTGACTTGCAGCATACCTAAAGTATTGCTGGATAGAGAATTTATTTTTCTCAAGGGAGTTTGTAAATGTTTCTGCACTAGTTCTAACCGTACGTAATTCTGCAGAAAAACCTTTAATAGCATTTACGCCATTAATAAAGTTCTTCTGCAGATCACGTTGGGCTATGGCTGCAGCTGAAGATGATTTTGCTACTGATTGGTGAAATTGAGAGATCTGTCGTTGCAGACTCTTAAGCTGATTTAAAGCATCAGATGTATCAATGCTTACGCCAATATTGGCATTAACATCAGCCATTAATATTCACCTTTTCTATTTATGCAATAATGTTTGCCCCAGTCAGGTTGGCACCTGATGCAGCTTCAACAATCTTGTAGACTGTTGGTAAATCTAGCAGTTCCTCTAGCTTTGCAGGATCAGTAGCTAGCTCTGGGCTATACTGCTTCATTGCAATTGCTACGCATTCTAGAAGAAGATTCATTGATTTCTCGTTGTCTTCTGCTACTGCTGTTACTCCCTCAAACTTTTTCATAAAAGGCTTTAGTAGTGAAATTTTCAATGGACGAACCTGAATGGTTGTTCCATCAATAAGTGTTAGTGTTTCTGCTTCATAAGTTGTTGTTGCCATGTTTATTTTCTCCTTGTTCTACCCATAGTTAGGTTATACTTATTATATCACAAGCTAGCTTTTTTTCAAGACCTTTGGGTCTCTAAGATCTTCATACCCTAGGCCCATCCCAATACCAAAACCAGCCTTTTTTGCGTTCTGTCCTTGTAAAGAAAGAACATCGTCTGAGTCTGAAGTTGCTCCACCACTAAACACCCTAGCCTTCATGTCTTCCCATTCTTTTTGACCCTTGACCTTTTGATCACCCTTACCGCTTTGACTATCTAGGTCTATACCCTGAAGTGCTGCAGAAAACTTCTTTTCTTCATAATCTAGATCTCTTGTAATAGATAGTATTTGCATTAGTTCTTCTATAGATATAGATGATTCTAGTTCGTCAAAGTTTTTCCAAATACCCAGCAAAAATACCTCTGACTCAAGCTTAGCTAGGTCTAGGCTATTCCAGCTAGATTCGTTATCTTCTTTCTTAGCCTGATCAACAACTGCTTCATCTGAGTTTTTCTTAATGTCAATACCTGCTGAATATTTTAATATGTCATATATTGAGTCTAAATCAAAATTATCTTCAATCTGAAAAACATCTTTAGAAAACTCTGGATAGTATTGTTTCATAGCTATCCTACAGCATTCTGCTAACACCTCAATAGTTTCTTCTTCATTTTGAGATTGCTGAACGCTGTCAAATGCAGCCATTAATTGTCTTAGATATTTTATTTTAATTGGTATTATTTCAATCTCTAATCCATCAATTGTTTTTACATATCCTGTTTTATATACTTCTGTTGGCATAATATAAGTTTACCATAAAACGACAAAACCCACTCCTATTAAAGAGTGGGTCCGTCTTTTAGCTTTTATAGATTATGATGTTGCGTTGACTGTGCGGTCAATGATTTTTCCATAAGATCCTTCTGAGTCATCTGGTAGAAGACGGAAAGATACTTCAAACATGGAAGCCTCATCACGCTTAGCTGATACTGTAACATTCTCAATTGACAATGCACGGTATGCAACGTAAACACGCTCAAGAGCAGAACCAATTTCACAGTCACCTGTACCTGGACCTACTGCAATGATACCACGCTCTACTGGGCACTCACCAAGCTCTCCTGCGGACAAATCTAATGATCGTCCAGTTGCAAGGGATCCAAGTGTTCCAGTTAGCTTGTTATCTCCATATGCAAGAGCAATAAGAAGATTCTCTAGTGTAGCCTCAGCAAATGCTGTGTTAAGATTAACCTGCATTCCCTGCTTGTATAGCTTAGCTACGTCTAGTAGCTGGTCAACCTGAACTTCTCCGAAGTCTGGCTGAAACTGAATCTCAAGTCCATTCATTGTGTAACCAATGTTTGTAAAACCTGGGTCATCAGATAGTGTTTCACGATAAGACTCATTGTCAACAAAAGTTGGTCTAGTACTGATATCCAGTACTGTGTCAGCAACGAAGAACGAAGCTGCACCTACAATAATGTTGGTTGAGTCACCACGAGTATATGCCATAATTTTCACCTCTTTCTAATAGGAAAAATGGTATTTAGTTGTAATTGGCGGTTGTTTCCTCAAGACTAATTATATCAGTCTTTTTATTTAAATTGATTTTGGGTGTCGTTGACAGTTCCCCAGTTTGCGTGATAGTCATACTCAATAATAAGCTTATTAATAAATACCGTTCTAGCGGATGCCAGCTCAATAACATCCCTGGTTTCGTCTGCTTGGTAAACTCTTAAGCTGTGAAAAAATACGTTGTGTGGAAAATTAAGGTCAGATTCATCTTTAATAAAAGAATTTAAGTCTTGAGCTGCTGCGTCTTCTCTGTCTAAAAGTTGAGAAATAAGGATGTTTGCGTAATTTACGGTTGCTAGATCTGTACTGTATAAGTAATATAAAAGCTGTTCTCTTTTTCTAGGGTAAAATGAGTTTTGTCTAAACCTAATTAGTCTGTCGTATTGAATTAATAGTGGCTGTTCTACTTGAACTGATTGTGATAAGTTTTTATAAATTTCTTCTGTGTTTGTTGGGGTAACTGCAAATATTGGAACTACCCCGCTTATGCTTGAACCCTCAGACATGTTGATTCCCTCATACATAGAAAGCTTTTTATATAGATACTCATTAATCCAGTGTGGTGGAAATGGTAAATCTGATGCTTTATATGTTGTCATTTCTCAACTCCTACTTTTGCGTTTGCAATCCAAGTATACCCTACTTTTTTGCCAACTGAACGTCCACCCATAGAGCCTGCAAGGACATTCTTTTTATACAATACTGGTTTTGAAATATAGTCAAATAGTCCAGATGACTTTAAGAATGCCTGAGTAAAGTATGATTTAAAAAATGTGTCAAAAACTCTTTCATAAGCTCCTTCTACAGCTGTTCCACCAGGATTATTAACTGTGATTGGTTTAGAAACAAAAATGGTTTCTCCACCTTCTTCAAAAACTAAAGCTTTTCTTTTGGGAGTTATAGTTACTGGAATTCCATTTTCCATAATTCTTGCCTTATCGTAAAATGGCTCATTGCTGTCATCAGATATACTACTTGACTGTCTGAATGATGACTTAAGTGAAAGTCCAGCATTGCTTACAGTATAATTTAAATCAAAAAGTCTGGCTGCTGGTGAACCAGTCTGATACCATTCATATACGTGATGCATGGCATACTGATCTCCCCTGGCCATTGCGTCTATGTATTGTCCTAAAGCCTCTATGGTGCTTTGACCAAGATTATCTAGCATTACCCTTTTACCATTTTGAGCCCCCTCAAGAAAACCAAAAGAATAATCTACAATATTTTGCAGACTTTTTTCCATAGCTGTAGCATTAAGATTAACCTTCATTAGTCGCCTACTGCTTGTGATTCAGTTCTTCTCCAAAGCATCTTGTAGTATTCAATACTGTTGAATGGACCAGTAAACGGTTCTAGAGTACCAATCTCATAGATAGTACCTCTGTTTGCTCTGGGACCAGCGGTTTCTTTATAAATAAGTTGGCCAGTAGAAAATCTAATGTTAGTTATTATTATATTGGTTGTTGCTTCTTGAGATAGCTTAGATGTTATTCTTAGGTCTGCCCTGCTTCTTACGATTAGCTTGTCTTCATATTGTAAGAACATATCTGGCTTAATTTGTTCAGTGCCTGCTCCTCCTATAGGGGTTGCATTGCAAGAAATTGTGCGATCAAAAACCCATTCTTTTTTAATTTCTCCAAATGGACCTTGCGTAATTATTGGATAATAAACATCTGCAAGCATTGGATAAACAAAGTCTGTGGTATTATCGCAGCATCCCATTATAGAATTCCTGGCTTCTTTACGTTAGTCACGTACCTATCTAGAATTTTATCTACCAAAATATTTCCTGTTCCTGCAAGAGAAGAGATATCAATTTTAATTTTAAACTGATCTGTTGAATAGTCTGTTACATATCTTTTAAAGTATTCTAGTTTTCCACAAGAAATATCATTAATCAACATTTTAGTAGCGTCTTGAATATCATAAGGAATGACTCTATATCCTGTTTCTAAGAAGAATAGGTAGTCTGTTCCTTGAGGAAACAATACCCCAGATTTTAGAGCTATAGTATTTCCACTATCAGATGTATCAAACATGCTTATAGAATCTGATGATGCAATATTTAAACCTACTGGGTTGGACTCTGAGCGATTAAAATCAGTAATTGTATAGGTTGGATCTTTTGTAATGGCTGTCTTATCTCTAGTAGTTATATAGTTCCAGGGTCCCAATGCTGGAAACTCTAAAGATGAATCATAGACTAATTCTGCATTTTCATAAACCTTTAAGATTTTATAGACTTGATCCCAAAGTGGCATATAGTCTGTGCTTTGTCCAACTGTTTCAATCCACTTGGTTCTAAAATAAAAACCACCAGTAATTGAATCAATTATTGCCCTTGCAAGTCTTTCATTTTCTTTTGCTACTGCAATCTCTGTTGCCGTTTCTCCAAGCGTATTTGGATCAACGTAGGGTCTTTCTACTGTTAGATTATCTTGTACAACAACATCAGTATCGTCTGTAATTTCTAAATGATAGGTGTCGTCATATTTTGTAAAATCATAAGGAATGTCATCTTCTCCATAAACACCTGACCAGCCAACTGTTAAGGCTCCAGTATTTGTAGATGTTATAAAGTCTTCAAAAACTACATCATAATCAGAGTCTTCAATTCTAAGCTTGTATTCTGTTGATGCGGTTAAGGCATAGCTAATAAAATTAGTATATGGTGCCTGTCTAAGTACGATCATTATTTACTCCTGGGGTAAGCATTGGACACTTCTTCTGGGGTAGCTATACGAACTGCATCACGAGTTGTCCAAAAATCTGAAGCTTCTTTGGTTACAATATTGTATCCAATTTTTAACTCTCCAAGACCATATTTAAATAAATTCTTAGAAGAGTATACAGCAACCTTATCTGTAGTGTTTTCACTATTAAAAATAAGTTCAGCCATAATTTTCTCCAATTTTAATTATATCAGAATATAACAAAAGAGGGCAGACTTTCATCTGCCCCCTAATGTTTTAATCAGTTGATACTAGCTGTCTGAAGAGTTTGCGTCTCCATAAGCAACAGCGTCTAGCTCTTCCCACTGAAGACCAAAGCGTACAAATACTGTGTACTCAATTGTGTCTTTCTTTGGAACGTACTGACGGTTTACAGTGATGTCTCTCTGGAATCCCCATACACGGTTCTGTGGGAATGTTAGGTCAACATATCCTGCAGGGTAGTAAGGAACTTCCTGAACTTCGATACCTAGAACACGAGTTGTACGTGCTCCTCCAAAGGTCTGTGCCCCTCCGTCAAGGTATGCCTGACGGTTAGACTCAGTACCTGGACCCTTGTTAACAAATGCCTCAGCAATTGCGTCTGCAAGAGTACCGTTGTTCTTTACGATGCCCTGGAATGCGTCTGTACCTGCGTAGAACTTAAGGTTATTCTTAAGTGCACGATACTTACGTGGCATTGCAAGAATGATATCCTGCATTACGTCTGTAGTCCATGCGTTATCTACTACTGTTACAACTGCTTCGTGTGCATCTCCTGTTGTGGTTGCCTTGTTAACAAAGCCTTCCATAATGTTAAGGAATGCGTTGTTGCCAGCTCCAGTACCGTTAATTGCTAGATCCTCAATGTCATTCGCAAAAGCGTTTGTCATTAGACGAACTAGGTGATCCTCAAGAGCACCACCTTCAATATTGTCTTCTAGTCCTTCAGTTGATACTTCCCAATCTAGACGAATCTTCTTGGTAGTAAGTTCAACCTTAGTAAAGGTAGCACCTGCGTTTGTAAAGGTTGGGTCAGCCTGTGCTGCTGCACGGATGACACGCTCTCCAACGTTAACTTTTTCAAGTTCAATGGTGTTAGCTCTCATTGTTACTCTACGTCCATCCTTTGCAAGGACTGTACCGTCCCAAACATAGTCAATGAAGCGACGAGCTTGCTCTGGAGCTAGAATACCACCAGGAGTTCCTGTTGGATTAACTGCATTGGCACCGCCTGTTGAGCCCCAGAGAGGCGTAGCAATGTTTCCAAGGCTAGCTGCTGGAGATAGGTTACCATCTACGTTAGTTGTTGTTGCACCACCTACAGCTCCTGATGCAAATGCACCGTCGCCGTTGATTTCAGCTACAGTACTTGCGTCTGTACCTGGGTAGTTTTTATTAATTTCTTTTTCCGACATATATTTCACCTCCTAGTGATTTTTATTTAAATAAGTCGTTATTAGTGAGGAAACGACCTCCCCATAGGGATTTTTGAACTTTCATTTCTGGAAGTTCCTGTACGATCTCGCCAAGATCGCCAGACTTGCGGAAAGCGGTGTCAGCTACTACAGCGTCTACTCTCTTTCCAAATTCATCAAATACAGCCTTGTTAGCAGTTACATCGTTCTTAACTGCCTCTATAGACTTTGTTAGTTCTGAAATTTGATCAGCTTGTGCTTTTACAATTTCAGATAGATCGCTAAAGGCTTTTGTAACGGTAGCTGTTAGGTCTGCTACTGCAACCTCAACAACATCGTTTGACTTAGCTACCTCAGTTTTGTCTTCATCATCAGGCATAGCTGACTTGGCCTTGGACATTTCGTCCTCATCCTCATCGTAAGACTTCTTGTCCTTAGACTTAGACATTTCGTCCTCGTCTTCTTTGTCGTCTTCATCCATATCGTCAGACTTTACAGCCTTCTCTACGGAACCTTCTGTTGCTTCTACTGGGGCATCAGCCTCTGGAGCGACCTGTGTTTCTTCAACAACAGCCTCTTCAGCTACAGCCTCTGCTGCAACCTCTACTGCCTCGTTTGTTGTTTCATCCATAGGACTTACCTCCTTGTTAATCTCAATTGTATTAATGCCTTTAGCACTATCAACCAAGAACTTTATCATTTCAGAATTGTCTGAATCTGTCTTTTCAACAAATCCAATATTCTGCATTGCCTTACCAGATTTTGGACTCTCCGCTGAGTCTCCTTCTGATAGGAAAACTATGTCATTCTCTGAATCCCAGAAAACATTTTCAATCTCTGTTTTAGAAAGATATCCATCAATTGTTGTTTGTCCATTTACCTTTTCAATAGAAAAAATATTTGCAAACTGGTTTGCTGGATTGTCTACTAGAGATAGTTCGTGTAGTTCGTATTCTTTAATTATACGAATTGGAGTATCACTACCGCTGTCTACTTTGTCGTCATACTTCTTGATGTTACCCCCAATAGAAAAACCTGAGTAAGTTCCATCAAGAACCTTTTCCCAGGCATCTTGTGCACCCTTAGAAACATAAGCAGAAACATAAACACCAGAATAGAATTTCTTTGTGCTTGGGTCAAAGTAACGATCTTCTTTAAAAGATACTACCTTTCCTACTGCTGAGGGCTGGTGCATTTCACGAAGATTACCACGGAAATTTTTGAATGCTGTAAGGCTAGCAGATGTGTCTACGACATCACCCTGCCTGTCTACGTTGTCAAGGGTAGCAAAACCAGAAACGACTCTGCGCTCTTTATCCACTTTACCAATAGGCATTGACAGACGAACATTGTCGCCGTCAGTCACCCATTGTGCCTTATTAATATTCATATCCCTTTAATTATAGCAAACATTTTATCGGTTTTATAACTTTTTACAGTATATCACACTATTCGCTTGATCTTCCTTCACCCTGTGCATTACGTCCAGAAAGTGTCGCTGGACTGTCAGAGGAGTTATTTGTTCTTTCAGAATCTCTTTGCCTATTTTGCCTTGTGTTAGCAACGGCATCTGCTGCCTGTCTAGGATTTAATTCCATTGGGACATCTCCATCTTTACGCTGGGGCAAGTCAAGTAGCTCACGAGCTTCGTTAGGAACCATAATCTTATTACGAACATAACGTTCCAGAATTTGAGATTGTGCAATTTCATCTGTCAGAGTTAGCTCATTAAACCTAAGCTCAAGGATGTCTGTCTTTTCCTTAACAATCTTATTAACCATCTTTTCAAGGTGTTCTTGTGCTGGTCTGGCAACCTGCTCCTTGAATGTACGGTCTTGAGAAAGAGCTGCTGCTATTCCAGTTCCTGAGCCACCAAGTTTTGAGATTGGTACTTGGTGAGCAATTAGAATGTCATCTCTGTTCTGCTTACGATACTCTTTGAATGATCCATCTTGAATACCGTTTTCAATTGGCTCCATTTTAAAATCAACCTTATTTCCATCAGAGTCTCCAGGAAGTGGGATGTAAAGAGTTCTGTGTGACTGAGACTTTAGTCCAGTCTGTAAGAAGCGGAACATCTTGTCTTCTGCATCAGCAGAAAGCTTTGCACCCTTAAGAGTAATAATGTAACGTGGCACTGCCTTGTTCTGGAAGTAGTCAATGTTGTATTGTGCAGCAAGTGAATCTCCAACAAGAGAGCTTACAGCAGAAAGAATATCAGGAATGCCATAGAAGGTATTAAGAGGAGAGTAGGACTTGTAGTGAATAAGTTCGTTTGGTCTTGGGTCTCCTGTTACAGGGTTTGGATTGTTTGCCCCAAAGTTTCTAAAGTAAACAACCTTGTTTCCAATAATCTGAAGGTATCCATCACGAAGTCTGCGAACACGAATAGTAGTTGCTGGAACGTGACCAACATATCCAATCTGTCCTAAAGCAGTTCTTCCAATTTCAAGGTAGCCATTTCCAGTTGACTCGTAGTCAATCAAAACCTTCTTCATTGTAGTAGTAAATGAGTCATCGTCGTTCATAGACTCTAGCCAGTCAGCTAGCTCAATCTTCATTCTTTCAATTCTTTTGCGAGCTTTTTCAACTGCAGTGCTGTCTTCTTCTCTTGACTCAAGCCTTAGTGTTGTACGGTCTGTAACGTGGAAGGAATATCCAAGACCAACAATATTAGCAACCTTTGCATCAATAGCTGCGTGGTTTGCAAATGAGGAGTCGTAGTAGTTTGCTAGCTCATACATGTTATATGGTGGGGTAATTACGTCAAACAGTCCATAACCATTTCTATAGACAGACCCAGGATTAATCTGCTTGCTTTCAGAACCATCTATACCAGCTGGTCTTGATGAAGCAGCTGTAAGATATGAATCTGAAGCTGGGTCTGCATTGTTTGGAGTAGCGTAGTCATACTGAACCTTTATAAGTCTTTCTGTTCTACGCTTAAAGTTTTTCTCTAGTCCGTCATAAGACTTTAAAGATTCCCAGTTTTTGTTAAATGGGTCTTGCTCTTTAAATTGATTAACGGCTTCCTCTTCAGTATTAAGAGATGCCCCAATATAATATTCGTTCTGTTCCATTAATCTACTTCCAATGCTTCTTGTCCATAAACGTCAACAGTCTTTTGAGCATCTGCCCAGGCTCCGTAGTCAGTCATAGATGGGATATATCCTTGTTTCATACGATCTACTTGTTCCGAATGTGTCTCGTCAGATACCCTGGTTAGTCCAGGAACAAACTTTGCTTCCCCATCGCCTGAATCGCCATGGTATTTAGCTGCATTAAACAACTCTGACATTTTTGAAAGATCGCCCTTCATTGAGGGGATGTTTAAAACGTTTCCGTTTCCATCTGTAAAGTACTTGCCATCTGCTTTTTTATAGACATAAAGACCCCACTCAACGTCAGTCTCAATTACTTTTCTACGGACATTACTAACTTGTGATAAAATATCGTTTTCCATAACCAACAGTATACCATATTAAGCTGGTGTTTTGATAGTGCTTTCCCAAGAAATTTCTTTATAAGCTGTAATTTTTTCTGGATTAACCAATAATCCAGTGTTGTCATCAACAACAATCCTATTAGATCCTACGTAATCTCCATAAATAGCTTCTAGATCAATGTTGAGCTCTTGGCTTTGAGAAATAATTTGGACATCTTGCCAACTAGCTATTTCTGGTAATTTCCAAGTAGCTGCTATATATCCCCAGGTATTATCTGTACCATTATCATCTAGATCTTCAACTGTTAACCAGGTTCTTGTTTCTATAGATTCGGATTTTTCAATGTTTGTAGCTAATTTATAAGATATATTGTTGTACATAAGTGGTCCGTTAAGATTAATTGTTCCAGACACCTCGTCAAAACTAAGAAGGTCTGGGAACTTAATGCTTAGGGCTGTCCATTCTTCATTAATTAAAAATGGGGTATTTACTGAATTTCCATTTATAGAATATTCTAACGTGTCAATTATTTCTAGTGACTCTCTGTTTACCCCAAAAACAAAACCTCTTTTTTGAGTTGAGTCAGCTTCAAGAAAAAAGTCAATTATGCCATCTTTATGACTAATAGAAAAAATCATGATAGCTCCAGTTGGAAATGTATTTTGATAAAATCTAACCCACATCTGAACAAGAGCTACCTCTAATCCTTGTGATCTAGATTCATTTACTACTATTGATAAACCACGATCTGTTGTTGGACTAAAATCTCCTTTAACACTCCAACCACTTTGTCTATTAAGATATAGATGTGGGGTGCTTTTTTTATAAGTTGTTATTGGATTTTTACCCTTTAAATCAAAATATAGTCCAGACCTTGAATAATAGTAAACTGGGACACCAAGCTTAGACCCTACAGAAGTAAACGTTGTTCTTTCAAGCACTTGTGATGCAAGCTGAAGATCCCTAAGTCTAACTGGACTATGAAGAATCCCATTTGATATAAACTCTAAATGACAAACAATTGCGTAGTCGCTAAAGTTTATTTTAGATCCAGAGTATTTTTCTTTTGGTGGATAAATTATTGTTCCATTGGTAACTTGATACGCTGTATCTTTCCAATCTAAAGAATTAATGTTATCTGGATCAAGGATTCCAGAAATCAGGGGTTTGTAGTAGTTGGTAAACTCTATAAGATTCTTATTTGCTCCATCACTAATTTTTTGAAATGAAACATAGCTTTTGACTATATCTTCATCTGTATTGTAAAAATTTGTAATAATTGTATTACCAGACATGTCTTCATAGTTTTCCCAACCAGTATAATATGAGTTTTCTAAATCTCCATACGTTAATAATTCTGGTACCCAATATTCATCCTTTAAGTCTTGATATGTCCAAGCAGAAGTTGTCTGGGTTGATTGCTTTGCTGGTGGTTCTGGAAAGTCTAGGTTTAATTGAATAAAATCTAATTCATAGTTTTGGTTTCCATCATAGTCTATGATACCCTTGCTAAAATATGATAGAGGTATATAGTCTTCCCAGTATCCAGCTACCGCAATATCTGGAAACAGCAGTCCATATTCATTAATGGTTGTTAAGGTGTAGTTGGCTGTATGAGAAAATAACGTATTAGAGTTTGGAATTGTTGAACTTAAAATTCCAAATTGATCATACAAGGATGATATTTTTCGATTGTTGTATGCTGCATTAAAGCCAAACTTGTAGACTCTTCCAGAAAACTTTTTTGAGCCATCTCCAGCTAAAAAGATATCAAGGCTTGAGGTATCTGCAAAAAATCTGCCAAAGTCTACAGTTTGAGAAGATATAAGATTTTGAACATTAAATCCTGCTGCAAACTTTTTTCCAACCTCTATGGTTTTTGTTGCTATTGTTGTTGTTGTGCCAGAGATAGTAACTGAGTATGTTACAGTAGTTCCATTTATAGACACCAGGAAAAAGTCATTGTTAAGTTTATTTGTAACTTTAAAAAGTGGGGAATTGGCCTCTGTACCGCTAGTTTTAAAAATACCATAAACTGTTTCAACTGGTTCATTTAATAGTCCAAGCTTATCAAAATAAAGAAAGTGTGATTCTGAACTCCATTCAGAGTTTGCGTTTGGTTTTAATGTTAGATACTTTATTCCTGCAGCATCGTCAGTGTCTCCACCTGTTGCTGTTATTTCTGAGATAGCTTCATATAGGTCGTTTACTGTATTTGTTCCTATTGAAAATTCAGGCAATTGATAATCTGGCAAACTAAGAATCTTTGATCCAGCCTCTACGTTACTAAAGAATGCCTGCTTCCAGTTTGCAAAGTCAGGGTAGTTATAGTTAGCTGTATAATTAGCAAAAGCATAATCATTAAATGCAGTGATAGAGTTGATAGCTGAATTAGTTTGTTCTGGTGCTATAACTGCTTGACCCCAAACCCAATGACGCTTAGCAACTTGTGTTGGCATAGCATATGAGTATATTGAAAATGTATCTAAATCTACTGGGTCAACATCTTCATAAGAATAAAATCCTAGCCAGTCCTGGCCTTTTCCGTCTACAAATTCTGACGCTAGTGAAATTGTGTCCTGTTCAAAAGTTAAACTAATAACTTCTTCTCCATTAAGAACTACAATTAAAGAATTTTTTAAAAGTCTGATATGTACTAGCATTGGTCTAAACCATTCACCAACAAAATGAGACTTAACCTGACTTCCAAGCTTAAAGCTTAAGTGTGCATGATCTGCATATAATCCGTCAGTACTTGCGATTGGTCCAAATATTTTTCTTGGTGTAGTAGCAGAAGCATTTATCTTTATCCACATTTCAACAGTATACTCATTATATCTTCCACGTTCGTTTAAAAATCCACTACCTGGAAAAATTAAAGATGGGTATGTAATTTGATTATAAACATTTGGATATAGTTTTGTAATATTATAAGATCCATATACCATAGGTATACCAAAGTTTTTGCAAGATAGGCTATAGCCCTGAGAAAGATAATATCCACTGTTATCAGAGGTTCCATATGGATATGCTGGCAATGCTTTAAAGTTTGCTGCTGTAGGCAAGTTTATGTCTGATGGAATGCTTGTTGGGTTTACGCCATAAGAATACTTATTAAAATCTTCTGACCATTGTCCCAAGGATAAGCCACTAATATAAAAGTTATAATCTTCTGAGCCACCGCCAGTATCTATATTAATTTTAACAATAATTTTTATATCTGTTGCACCAACTGCTGGTAGTTCAAGTGTATTAGAAAAAAACTTCCACTTAAGCCTATCACTATTTGTTAGCAATACGGTACTAAGGCTTTCTTCTGCTACTGAAGAACTATTAATATAGGAATATCCAAAAGATACAGAATTTGCCAGGGCAGTATCAATGTAAAGATAAAACCCTAAGCCAATATTAGATAACTCTTGAACTAAGTTGGCCTCTGGTATGCTAAAACTACTTGTAAGAATAATGTCTTGGGTTGAAGTTGCTGGTATGCTGCCAGCAATTTTAGAAATTGATGAGTCTATAATTGGAACGCTTGGTGCCCCAGAAATTGCAGAGGCATCAACAACAGTGCCATCAACAATGTCCCAATTGTCTGAATCATAAAAATTTCTTTGAGCATCAGTAATCTGAGAAACATAGTCAACTTGTTCATTAAGCATCCACAAAGCTAGTGGGTGCTCAGAACTAACTTTTTCAACATACAAGTTAGAAAGGGTAGTATTAATAGACATTCTTCTCCTACCTTATTTTACCATATATAAGAAAAACTAAAGGACTTCTACCCAAGAAATAGTTTCTTCGTCCCAATCATAATTTTTTCCGTCATCAGGATAAGCCGTTGGAGGTTCCCAAATACAAGTTTCTTCGTTAAGTAACCAAGACTCAAAAAGCTTAGGCGCTATAAAAGCATCTCGCTCTTCATCATATGTATAACCAATACCTGCATAGTGTTTTCTAATGTTGTTGTTGTAAGAAGTGCGCTTGCAAACCTGACCCCTGAAGTTTCCGTACCAAGTTTCAGTATCTAAACCTTCAATGAGTTCAGTCTCATGAATGCCAGTAATAACCTCGGTTACTACATTGTTTTCATCTAAAAATGCGTAATGTGCCATTTGTTTTCCTATCTACTAAAAGCTGACATTTCCTGTGCCAGATATCAAAACATAAACCTTGAAGCCTGATGTAGTAAAAGTTGGAGGTTCTCTATTTCCAGAACCATCAATATCTTCATCGTCATCTTGGCTAAGAGTTAGTCCAGAACCAAGTATCATATTTGGTATTGTATTTGGATATCTAAGTATTACAACGCCAGATCCACCATAGCCAGAGCTAGCCCTATTGTTTACACCACCTTGGCCACCATTTCCAGTGTTTTCAGCTCCAGTAGCACCGCCTCCCACAGCAGAGGCTGAATAGTTTCCTGCTCCACCAACTCCTCTTGTAACGGAAGTTCCAGTAATTGAGCTAGCAAGACCTATACCTCCAGCACCAGCGGTTGTTCCTACGCCAGCTCCACCAACTCCTCCAGCACCACCACCACCACCAGAAGCTCCACCACCGTTAGCATTTCCTCCAGCAGTACCTTGTCCAGCTGTACCAGAACCTCCAGTACTAGCACCACCAGCTGCTGGATACCCTGCACCACCACCAGATCCACCAGATGTTCCGTTAGCAGAGCTGGGGACTCCACCTGCTCCACCACCAATAGCAGTAATGGAATCAAATATTGAATCACCACCTGGAGCTGCGGGGCCAGCGGCACCAACTGTTACGATATAGGACTTGCTTCCCTCAATGGCATAACCAGAAGCTGTTAGATAACCACCAGCACCACCACCACCAGTTCCAGTGTTGGTATAGGCTCCAACAGCAGTACCACCACCACCACCACCTGCAATGACTAAATATTCAGCATTAAATTTAATCCCAGTGCTCAGCAAAGCGCTCAAAACACCAGACATTAACTTATTCCATTACCCGAAATGTACCAAAGAGTTGATGTTACTTTTATAGCTGTTGCTATACCGTGAGGAGCTAGGGTCCTAGATGTTCCAGCTCCGCCAGCTCCTGAACCAGCTATGAGTAAAGTGTCTGTATTTATTGCAATAGTCAAGGTTGCACCAGTACCAGCAATAAAAGCAATTGTTGTTCCAATTGGCAATGCTACAGTTCCATTAGCGGGAATTGTAACGGTTCTAGTAGCAGAAGCATAAATATGTTCACCAGCATCAGCTGCTGTGATTGTGTATGAGCCAGTAGTTCCAGCAGCGGAGCTTTGCGGAATACCCATATAGCCAAGTCCAGTTGCTGCTGATGTTGTCGTACCGTCAGCTGGAGTTCCAGTTACAGTGCCAGTAAAAGTTGGAGAAGCAATTGGTGCTTTTAGTGCTAAGTCAGTAGTTAGATCTGTAACATCTGATTGTGGATGAGTGTGTGTAGAGGATGCTTTTCCAGATAAGTCAGTTGTAAGATTAGTAACTTGAGACTGAGCAATTGTAATTGCATCTGTTCCACCAAATTCATGTGAGGTTTTGTGGGCAGTTGGTGCAAAGGTAGCTGGAACATTTGTTAAGTCTAGATAAGATACACCTATAGCTGCAAGAGCTGCCCAGCTTGTAGCTGTTCCATTAGTAGTTAAATACTTTCCAGTATTTCCTGTTTGACTGGGTAATGGGTCATAAGTAACATTAAAATTTAATTTTCCAGTTGAGTCATTGTAGGTTACTGCAATACCAGTTTCAGTATTGCTAGTCACCATGGCGCCAACAACATCTTGAACTATTTCACTAAGTGAACTATCTATTGATTCAGCCAATGCCTGAATATCGCCAGTAACGTCAACTACATCAGCTGGTTCTGGGAACGGGAAAGAGTGGTTTGTAGTGATATCTGCCATAGTGATTTAATTATATCATAATAAGTAGGTTGGGTGTTAATTTACTATGTCTACCCAGGCTGTTCCATTGTATCTTTTAAAAGTGCTAATATTTACCCACTGAGTTCCACTATATCTTTTTCCAATAACCAGATCAGTTGCCATGTTTGTACCATTGGACCTATTCCCTGGTGGATTAACAGTTAAGGTTATTTCTGAGCTGAGGGTCGTTCCTCCACCGCCAGTTGCACTCACTTTAAAAGTATAAACACCAACTGCTTCTGGCACTCCGCTTAGCTGACCAGAACTATTTATTGTTAGCCAGGCGGTTGGGCTTAAACCAGTTCCAGAAGCTACGATAGAATAGCCGCTTGCGTTAGAGGCAGCAACCGTTCTGTCTGTAGCAGTGCTAAAATTTATTGTTTTTATCCAAGTTGTTGTAATGGCTTGATCTAAAAACGATGGAGCTGGCGTTGCTGCTGGCGCTGATGTAGTAAAGCTAAATGAAACAGTTGCGCTTCCAACGTTTCCAGTGGTCGAAAAAGTCGCATTTATGTTATAAGTGCTTCCAGCCGCAAGTCCACCTGTTGTATTTGAAAATGTTACACCAGATTTTGGAAAAAATGCGTTAGAAACAATAGTATTGCTACCAGTGGTTCCACCAAAGTCATAAGACTTGTTACTGTGGTCACTTAGTTGACTTACACCATTAACGTTTACTGTTAATGTGGCACCAGAAAAACCATAACCACCATAGCTTGAATTACCGTCAGTAACGGTTGCTGACCAAGTGACACTACTGGTTGATACGCTATTAACGTTTAGTATTAATTTAGCTCGGTTTCTAACATCATTGGTTAGTGCTTCTGGCATTAGTTAGTCACCACAGTTCTATTTTTAAACAATTTGGATAACTTAAAAAGTTCATAAGTCATCACCAAAACCAAAGATCGCCTGTGGCTGCTCCATCAATGTTAGCACCAGCAGATCCTACAATTGCTGGGTCAGCAACGTAAATTTTGCCTGAGTATGGTGTTCTGTCGTCTCCACCAGTTGCAGCAGTTTGAGAATTAAAGATTTGAAGAGTAGTTCTTGCAGTAGAGGCTGTCTCAGTCGTAGAAGACAGCTGAGCAACGTCTATACTTTTATTTGTGAGTGTTTGTGTGGTATTAGTTCCAACAAGCTCTGTATTGGCGTCTGGAAGCGTTATAGACCTATCTGCTGTTGGAGTGTTGGGGGCTAAGTTAATTGTAAAAGCATTTCCAGGAGGAGCAGCAAATTTAATACCAGCATTTGAAATAAGGGCATTTGTTAATGTTTTATTTGATAAAGCTACTGAGTTAATAAGTGTTACCTCTGGAGTCTGCCAACCCATACCAGTTCCACCACCTCCAGAAAGTGCTGTTAAAACCTGTCCAGAAGTTCCTAAAGAAATTGTTGATAATGTTTCTGCTGCTGTAGAAGAAACCAAAGCACCTCTTGCTGCCCATAGCGCCAAAGGAACTGGACTTGCAATATTAGTAATTTGATTTTGTAAATTTGTTAAATGATTAACTATTGATTTTGTTGAATCAATTCCATCACCATAATGATAAAGTCTAAGGGCTGTTTGAATATTTGCTGTATCAGTTATAGCTGGTATCTTCGTGTTATATGAGGTGTTAGCACCTGAAACTATATCTTCTGGCATTATGACTCTTCTTCTTGTAGGGTACTCTCATATGATATAAAAGTATGAATATTGTGAGGGCCACTCAGGTTAGTCCAGTTAGTGCCGTCCCACTCAGCAGCCTTAATAATAATTTGAATATATTTTACAGAAGAAACTGTTGCAATGCTGTATGTAAAAGAAGAGGCAATTGGATAATCATTTTCAATATTATACCTAATAATAAATTGACCAGCAGTTAGCGTTGTGTCAGTAGTTATTTCTGAAGTTGGAATGCTTAAAGTTGTCTGACCAGTAGTAAAAGTTTTACTAGTAATTCTTGAGTCTTGCTGTTGATTAAGTCTTAAAACTTGAGCCCATGCTGGTCCACCAATTTCTGGTATATATTGATATAGCCAACCATCTGAAGATCCTGAGTCAATATAAAGATCATAAAGGTTAACATCTTGAGAAGCTAGAGCTACTGATGCATCACCATTTCCTACCCAAGTTCTGGTGCCTCTTTCTCCAGTCCTGCCAAAATCTAAAGATACGTCAAGGCTTGTTGGACCACCAAAAATATCTAAATCTTCATTTTGAAATAGGTAGTCTGGCATTATGACCCTGCTATGTCAGAAGTCTGAGTAACATCATTTTCTACAGTAATTGTTCCAGTTAGAAAAGTATAAACTGTAAAGGCGTCTCTAACTTCAATATCATAATACCATGTTACACCTGGGGTAAGATCTTCACCAACTGTTGGTGTAATCGTACAAGTGATAATGTCATTTGCTGTATCAACTACTGCCAAGCCTGCATAACGTAGTCCACCTGCCCCACGCTGATTGGCTATTGTAAAGGTTGCGCTATCAAGATAGGTGTCTAATGGAAAAGCGTTTCCACTACCATCTTTTGGGCGGATGATAAACTCAAAGGTATCACCCTTGTAATATCTAAAATTATATGTTCCTGGAAATGCCATAGCTATATTTTACCATACTTTCATAAATTGTGGTTAAAAGTCTTATTTATACCCTGGCCATTATAGCATCTTTGATACTTTTTTAAGATCTCTTAAAAAGCTTTCTTTGCTTCTGTCCACGTTTGGAATAGCTATATATGTATGGTTTTTTAGTACTGAGAAGGTTTTGTAAAAGTTGTGAATCTCCCACTCGTCTCCGCCATCATTTCCACATACTCCAAATTTTATTGGACAAACTATTTCTATCAAAGTTTGACCTGGTTTCATAAACATTGAGCTTGTTAGACCTGATCCAGCATACCCAGCAAAAACACTGACTTGGTCAAAAAACTCTATTTGTTTCTTAAGGCTGCCAAAAGACTCGCCATTGACCACTTCAAATCCTATAGACTCAAAAAACTTTTCTGCATCCTCTTCATAAGTGTGCCTAGTGTCTGTGCTATCTTTGTGAACATCCTTTTTTCTAGATAAGAAAACTTTTTTGTTTGGAACAGAGTCTTCTGACAAGCCAGCAAAACCTTTTGCACTTTCGTATATAAAATCTAGAGAAATTCCAATATCATGTTGATCAATTACCGTTGAGTTGTTAACTCTAATATAAGTTTCAAATAAATTATTTGCTTTGTTAGCTTGATTTATAGTCACATAAGAGATTTCTATTTTATCTCTAAAGGTGTCTAAGCAGTAATTTAAAAATGACTCAAACTCTTTAACGGTTGGCTGCTTTTCTTCAAGCTCTAATAAAACAAGCTCTACTTTTTTAATATTGCTTTTTATACAGTTTTCTAAAAAAACAAAAATGTTTCCAATAAAATCTGGAAAATAATGAAAATAACTATTTGGGATTTGAATTAACCCCTTAAAGTTATCGTTTATTACTTCTACAACAGCTTTTTCGTCTACAATGTCTGGGACCTTGGTGTCAAAATAGGAATTCATAAGTGTGACTTCTTTATTGAAACAATCTTCCGAAAACAATACTTTTTCATTTATGTGAACGGCGAAACTTGTTTTGTCATGAATGTGAAAAAAGTCATATTTGTTATTTGTAGTCATTTTATTCTAAACAGCTTTTGCCTGTTATGAAAAGCTTGCTCCTTTATGTTCTGGGCCAAATTTTATTTGACAAACGTTACAGGTTTTAGACTTAAACCTTGTTACTGGGCATTGAGCTACAGTAAGCTCGTGTCCTTTTAGTTGGCATATTAAGGATTTTACTATTTTAATAATTCTCATAATTATATTATACCTCAAAAAAATCCAGGTGTCTATAAGTTAATCTTGTATAGTTTTTACGTAGTCACTGCATATGCCAAAAGCAACGCAGGGAGATGGTACCGCTTCTTGATCCTTGAGAACAAGAATAGACTTATCAGTAATTGGCTTTCCTGGATAGGTCCAGATTAAACCATTGCTTGTTAGGGTGTAGCTATCTTCTTCATGCCAGAAGTATTTGTAGTTTTCTTTGAGATTGACGAAGTATTCCAGTGCCGCTAGATTTTTGCAATGAATCCAAAGACTGTCTTTATATCTATCAAGAAAGGTTTTAGATGTGAAATATTGAGGCTCATCATGTCCTAGCCAAAGTTGATTATCTATTAAACGAATATCAACCTCTACGTCAAAGCCTGCATAGATTGCTTCTTCAATATAGAGTGGGTGGTTTTCTCTTGGCGATGGGCCTTTAAGGTTTCCTCTGTGAGCTATCTTTAACATATTTTAATTATAGCATTAACAATTTTATTTTAACTAAAGCTCTATATTATCAAGCTTGGCTTTAACCAGTTCTGCTTGTTTTTCTGAGTTTAAGACAACAAGATATGTGTGATTTTTTAAAAGTGCCATTTCCCTATAGTGATCGTGAATGCCATAAATAATATTTTTGGTTTCATGATCAGACATAGTAAAGCCAACCATTACCTCTGTCAATATTTCAACGACTTTTTGATTTTCTTGCAAAAAAATCAAACTTGTTAGCCCAGAACCACTTAGCGCTGCCAAAGTTGAGCAAGAATTAAAAAGCTCAAACTGTTCTTTAAATGTAGGTATATCTTCTGGATAGACTATTTGAAATCCTTTTTCTATAAAATAATTTTCTAAGATTTCTTCATTGTCAACTCTTATATCGTGACTTGAATAATTCTTCCTACTAATATATATTTTTTTATTTGGTGTTTCTGTAACCATATTATACTTATTTAAAAGATAATTATATAAAAGTGGAACACCAGTATTAAGGTCTGCACCATTTATTGGAATAAAGTTTTTTGCATTTAGGTATGTAAATTCAGAGTTGTTTAGTTGCGTATAGCTAATACCACGTTCTTCTAAAAGTTCTATCAGCAAGTTGTCAAAATTTTCTTCTCCAGATCTCAAGTTAAGATTGCATAAAACAAAATGAAGTCCTTCGTGGCTTACTTCTTCTAGCACCATAAGGGCTGGCATCATAAGGTTTATAAGAAAATGATGATAGTTTGACTTAGAGTCCATTATTACATATGTTTTATTGTCTTCTAAAAAGTTTATAGAGCTAGGGCCTTCTGGGGAATAACCTGGTTCAAAATCACAAAACGATCCCAGGGTGTGCAGGTTTATGTTGTGAATCTCATTTACTTTTTCTAGTCTATCGCAAACCATGATGTTTTCGCTAGCCTACCTTCCTATAAAACTAAAGGGCCGTTGTGCCATCTTTAGTTTAATTATACCAGCATGTTTGTTATTTTTTACAAGACATCGTTAGATGGCTGTGTCAAAAATTTTTCTAAATCTTCTGGGGTTCCTAGACCATACATAGCATCTACAAATATGGGCAAGATTCTTTTATTATCTTGAATTGCTTCGTTGTACACTGGACAGATATAGAATTCATTGTTTACCCTGATATTTTTATTAATCATCTGTTCTGCATACTTTACGTAGTCAGAGCCTTTTGTCCATCCGTAGATCCCCGTGCTGGCATTATTGCTTATAACTACTTTTTCTGCTACCTCTACAATCCTATTATTTTTAATTTTTGCATAAGACCACTTTTCTTCATTAGCTAGAAATAGAGCCATATTTCCATCAGACCCCATCTCAAGTAATTGAGACATAAACTCTGAACTATCCCAATCTAAAAGCTGATCAGAGTTTGCAATTATTAGTGGTCTCTGGTTGTCTATATACTGTTTTGACAGCAAGGCTGTTCTAGCTGCCCCGTCAGTTACTCCGTCTACCTGTATGATTTTACATCCTGGAACAAGTCTTGTAAGAACAACTTCAAGGTTGTATCTTTTATAATGCTCAGCCTGAACAATAAAAATATAGTTTCCAGGGATCTCAATGTTTTCAACCACCCTTTGAATCATTGGCTTTCCATCAACATCAATTAATGGTTTTGGGTCTTTATATCCAGCATTAAAAAATCTAGAGCCGTTTCCTGCCATTGGTATTAATATATTTGGAAAACTGTTAGGTGTCAAAAACTCTATAGCTTTGGATATATAGGATAGCGAAATGTCTTTTCTTTCTGTTACTGGAAACAGCTTTGCCAAAGATGCTTTTGCTGCTGCCTGGCCGATTTCGCTGTCTTCAAAGATTATAGTTGTTTCTGCAGAAGATCCTAGCAAAGACATCATTGTTTTATAAATTTCTGGATTTGGTTTTGGATTAGAAACATCTTCGTTGCTGAGGGCATAGTCTACAAATTCATAGACCCCTAAACTTTTTAAAGATCCAACAACTGTCTCTCTTATGGCATTACTTGCAACACCAATCTTTATGCTAAATGACTTTATAAGTTTAAATAAATTTATTAGCCCTTGATCTTTATCAAATACCTGAAACATTCTTGATGAATAGATTTGTTTCTTTTCCCATATAACATTATGAAATTCTTTTGGCAAACCCTTAGAGTATGAAAGAATGTCTAGCTTTGCCTTTGTGCTAAGCCCCTCATAGGTCAAAGCCTGCTCTTTTTTAGATATTGCATAAGAGCTATCTATTTCAGATAGGGCAAGATTCAGGGCATCAAAGTGAATCTCTTTACTGTCTATCAGAACACCGTCTAGGTCAAAGATAAAAGCATTATTCATCTGACCTATCCAAAAATGTTTTAATTCTGTGATCTTTTTCAATTTTGTCGTTCAAAACCTCAAAACTTCTTTCATTATTATGAATTCCAAAATAAGTGTGATCTTTGTAAAATGCTAAATTTTTGTAAAAATTATGAAGCTCTTGTGTGTAATAGGGATCTGTTATATCTTTTGGACGTCCAGGAACTCCAACTGGAACTACGAGTGGCGTAATAATTTCAATAAGTGTCTGTCCTGGTTGCATAAAAGCTGCATTAGCTAAACCTGATCCAGTTATTGACGCCAAAACTTTTGTTTCATAAAAAAGATCTAGCTGTTCTTGAAAAGATTCAAGCTCTTCTGTTTTAACAATTTCGTAACCCATGGACGCAAACAGATTGTCTAGTTTTTCGTGATCATCCATTCTATCGTCGTTAGAATAAGATAATGTTGGTGCGTCATAGTCTCTTCCAGTTGTTAAAGATCTACTAATAAAAACTTTTCTGGTAGGCTTAGCTTTTGGGTTAGAAAGTCTAATTTTAAAGAAGTCATAAACTAGGCTTGCTTTTCTAATTGACTCAAGATCGTATTTTACTACCCTAAAATTATTCATATAAATAATGTCATGTTTTTTTAAACTAACAATTCTATATTTTATTTTTTTTATCTTTAAGGTTTCTAAAAAATATAGAAATACGTTATGATACATAAAGCCTTGGGCGGGGTCTTGTTTAAGTGATTCATTCGTTTCGCTAACGTCAATAATTAGTTCATGTTTTGGATATGACTCTATTGCATAGATTACTTCTGATATATTGTCTAACAATGAATGATAAAAACTATTTACCATAGATATAACTAGCTTGTTTTTATTGCTTAAGATATTTAAAGTTTTTTTGGAGCTTGAGTCTATATACCCAGAAATCATGTTTATATCTGGCATAAAATAAAAAAGGTCATCACTTGTTTCAGCAACAACGTTTCTTATTGTATAAACTCCCTCAAAATAGTCTAGCCTGTCGTACTGTTCCATATCGGACATTTCTATGGTTTTAACAATATTGCTTCTTTTTCTTAAGAAAAAACTTAGAGGGTGTTTCATTTTAATTGGTCTTTTCTTGACGGGACTTTAGTAGAGCTTCTATAAACTCTGTACTTCCTAGGCAAAATGGAATGTTTTTTGTTTTCCAGTAAACATTAAATTTGTTTCCTACGCAAAAAGATAAAAACCAAGATAGAAATTCTGAGTCAAATAAAGTATCATCCATTTCGTTTGCTTGTAAATATCCAAAACCATCTACGTCTTCTAGAGAAATAAAAGCTTTAATAAGCGACGGCTTAAAGTGTTCTGGAACAGCCTGATCTATTTGCCAAAAACAAAAGGTCTTTGGCCCTAGCTTGCATTCTGGACATTCTCCACAAATTCTTTTTTTATTTTTTGCCATTAGGAATATTTCTTTCTTGTCCAAAAATGTTTCTTGTAATAGCCAAAAGGAGGATTGTGCATCGTATGCGTAAAAGCTGGAAGTTGATAGCTTAAAGAATCTTCTACACTTGAAGACCAGCTTTCTCTTTTAACTGGTATGGCTTGAGCAATTGGTGTTCCTGCTGGAATAATACCAACAAAATCTTTCTTAATTAGAAATGGAAAGTTTACTTCCACTGGAAATTTGTCTGTATCTACAAGTCCAGAAAAACTGTAAAATGGCAAATCAATTCTGTTTATTGGGTGAACAAATAGTGTGCTGTATCCCTTTGGTGTTTTTAGTATAAAAGAATTTATCCATTTATAAACAGTATTGAAATACTCTGGGGTAATTTTTAAATTGCCAATTTGAGCATCTGCGTGAGATTCAATAACGTGACTTACAGATATGTCTTGTACAACACCCCTATTAAAAAATACATCTGCGGCAAGAGTAAGCGTGTATCCTGCGGTCATAGAGTCAAGAAGTGGAACACATTTTTTTAAAGTTTCAATTCCCTCTACAAATGGCTTAGATGTTCTGTACCACTCTGGAATAGCCTTATAAGCTGGTACTGGATGTGGAATGTCTAAGTCTGGATGAACTGATCTAAAACTAATCTTCTTTTTCATTTTGCACCTTTGGATAAAATTTTCTTTTATTGTACCACATACCCTTTTTTACAAGCTGGGTTTGTGGGTTATAAGGAACTAGTTTTATATTTTTGCTTAAAATTTGATCTGCAGTTTCTTTATTGATCCTAATTAGCTCAAGGACAATGCCTTCTTTATTAATCAGGGCTATATACTGCAATGGTAAATCTCTTAGTCTGTCCTCTTCTAAGGTCCAAGTTGCTCCTTCTGGAATAACTGGCTGCTTACCTTTTTGTAAGTTAAATAGCTTTACTCTTAAAATTTCTAGCAAAAAACTTTTTATGGTTGGTCTATGCTCGTTTAAAAGATTTTCATAAATTTGTTTTTTAGTTCTTTGTCTCATCTTAATTATAGTCTTTTCTAATCCAAAATAATTTTTTGTAGCTTTTTCCTGGAGTTCTTACAGTGGCCCCTTGTAAAGTGTCTAGATAAGCAATGCCTTGGTCATTCTGAATAGATTTCCAAGATTTTCTTTTGATTGGTAAAAGTTGTGCAAAAGGTGTTCCTGCTGGGACCATACCCTCAAAATCTTCTCTAACAAAAAATGGAACGTTTCCGCTAGTTGAATACGTATCTGTATCCATTATACCAGAGGTAATAGTCCACGGCAAGTCAAATCTGTTTAGTGGCTGAACCACTAGCATACTCCATCCTCTAGGAGTTTTCATTCCCCAGAATCCTCTAAATGCTAAATGATTTGGATAGTGACCAGCTGGCCTAGGAATTTTTTCCCCTAGATCTTTTCCTCTTTCGGCTATAAAATCTTCCAAGTCTTGTACAGAATTCCACCTAATGTTTAGGGAACCATCTTCGTTTTTTGAAATAAAAATGTCTACTGGTGTTACTAACATGTAGCCACTAATCATTGAATCTAAAAACGGAATGCATCTTTTAAGTCCAGAGTGTTCTTCTCCATTTTCGTCTATGGTTACTGTCTCTGAATCTTTATACCATTTTGGCAAAAACTTTTTTGCTGGTTGAGGCTGACCCAGCCCCATATATTTTTTATTTGAAAAAAATCTTATAATTTTCAATCTACCCTCTTTCTATCTTTACAGAGCTTCCAATCTCGCTATTTGTATACTCTGCTTTTGATATTGATATCCCGTATCTTGTATTTATTATAACACCTGTAGCGTTGTAAATCAAGTCAGCTCCAATTTGGGTAATAGGGGTTATGTCTGAAAAGGCTTTGGCTGTAATTTGATTTCCAGAGGTTTGAACAATAATAGATTTAATTGTTTGTGCAGTAGAGACTATTGCGGAAGAGATTTCTGACACAGTGTCGCTTACTGACTGAGATATTCTCAATATGGCCGCATAAGCAAAACTTTCTGGTACAAGGTTAGAAGTGTAAGAGCTAGCTGACGAATAGCTAGTTCCAGCAGTGTAGGATATTGCAGTAGAAAAAACAAGATCTGCAAAATAATTTGTAGCAGAAGAAAAAGTTGAAGCACTTGAATATGGAGTGGCAGAACTAAATGGAGTTGTAGACGTAAACGCAGTTGCTGAGGAAAAAGTTCCTCCTGGTGCAAGAGTATAAAACGTGTCAGATGTGTAGTTGTCTAGTCCAGCAGTATAAGTTGGTGTTGCTGAAGTATAGGTTGTTATTCCTTCGGAATAAGTTGGTGCTGATGAAGTCCATGATTGGGATGCTGTAACACCGTTAACAACTGATGTCCAGGTTTGAGCTAAGTTCCAAAAATCTTGTCTAGACCAGGTATTTCCTAGTGAGGAAAAATATGCAGAAAAATAGCTTGCCGCCGAAGTCCAAGTACTTCCAGTATATGCTATAGGAGCAGTATTTTTTCTTGTATATCTTCTTGTAAAGTTTGCATTTCTAGAAAAGTTTTGAGTATAGCTAGTGGCTGATCTTGTATAGGGAGACCACCTGTTATATGAATTTGCTAAAGTAAAATTAGCAAATGAAGTGTAAGCATTATTTTGACTAAAATAAGCTTGTGCACTTGAAAATGGGGCAACAGAACTAAATGGCTGCAAGCTAGTAAATGGAGTGCTTGATGAAAATGTTGGGGTAGAAGAATAAGTATCTACAGATGAGGTATAGGTATCTAAACCAGCAGTATAACTTGCTATTCCAGAAGAATATTCTGCTGGTAAAACAGAGTATGTAGCAACTCCCGCAGAATATGCATCAACAGCAGTAAAACCTGCCTCTGAAGAGGTATAGGTAGTGTCCATTGTGTAAGATGCCATGCCACTAAATGTTGCTGGTGCAGAAGTATAGTTAGTGGCTGCTGGAATGGTATTATAAGACGAATCAACAGATACCATCCACCAGTCAGCACTTGTTTGTACCCATAAAGCTACACCAGAACCAATATCAGTATCTTCTAGAGTAATGATGTTATTTTGTGTTGGCATGTTGATTACTGCGATTGGATATTCGCTACCAGCGTCTGCTGGCTGGGGTACGTAATTAGCTACAGCTTTACCACTCAGAACCGTAATTATTTTTGAAATAGCTTGCCACTGACTACCATCACTAGCAGTACCTAAAGATCCAATAGTATTAGCTCTAGCTGAAAATATATCTATAAAGGTTTTTCTTACAGATGCTGCTATACCTAAAAATACTTTTCTCATAGTACAAGGTCTCCTGCTAGCACCCAAACATTTTCAGCTCTTTTAATCAGGGTAGCAGAAGACCATTGTGCTCTTAGTTTAAGTCCTGGTGTTGCATTTATGGTAACGCTGCCGCTTACTGGAGCTATTGTTGTTTGCCCAGTTCCAGTCTGCAAAATGTTTATTTGGCTTCCTATTGGAAATGCCTCTGAAGAATTAAGAGGAACCGTTAAAGTGTTTGCACTTGAAGAATTCATTTCAACAAGTTTATCTTTGTCTGACAAAACCAGGGTATGAGAAGCAGTTTTTTCAACTATTAAAAGTGTTGACCCAAAACCAGAAAACTCCCAAAAGACACCAGTCCATTTCCAAGTCCTACCGCCAACAACAAATTCGTCATTTACGGTGGGGGAATCTGGAAAATTAATAGCAGCCATATTAGCAATTATACCATAATTAGCTATTTATGTTATAGCGGCTTAGGGTATTTCGTTTTTACTGCTAGACCACTAATACTGCCAACAGTTAATTCACTCATACAATACTCCAGGAAGATCCATTCCAAACTTTGGTTGTTGAAGAAACAAAAGCAGTTCCGTTCCAAACTCTTGTAGTGCCTGAAAGAAAAGCGGTTCCGTTCCAAACTTTTCCGCCACCCAGTACCGTAATTGTTTGTGTATCCGTATCTATAGTTCCCTCAAAAGAACCAGTAGCTCTAAGAACAAAATTAAAAACCCCTGGTTCTGTTGGAGTTCCAGTAACAGCACCCGTAGATGTATTTAAAGTAAGTCCACCTGGTAAAGCACCACTAAACACGCTATAGCTGGCAGCGTTTGTTGCGTTAACTCCATCTGAGTAAGCAGTCCCTACGCTAGCTGAGCTAGATACAGTCTGGTCACTCCAAGTTGGAAACCTATTATAGTCTGTAAGAGCAAGAGTACCTGAAACGTTAAAGGTTTGAATAAAGCTGTTAAATGGGGCAACTTCTGCAAAACCAGTGATGGTTTTAGTTCCATCAGCTGAGTGGGTAACCCAATGATAGCTATCATAAAAGTTATAAACAGCCCCAGAATTGCCAGTAAGGTTATAAGAAAAAGAACTAAAACCTTGTTCTACACCATTAAGCTGTACAACCCAGCTAGCAGTTCCAGTACCACCATAAGATGCATTGTTATCTCCAAACCTAGCTCTAAGCCTAATGTAACTTTGATTATTTGCTGGGTCATCTGTTATTTTATCTAACTCTACCTGTAAAAAAGCACGAGCGATGCTGTCAGCAGAACCAACCGATGTAGCGGTATAAGCGACCATTACTTACGCCCCCTAGAAAGAAATCCACACATCGCCAGCAACTAAGCTAGTACCATCTGGTCTTGTTGTTGGAGCTGTTGAGCCAGAGGCGGTAGCAGTCATGACAACTCTGCTTGTTTGAGCAAAAGCACCAGAAGCACTGTTATAGCCAGAAGCAATTAAAGCATTTTTTTGCTGAGCATTTGTAATTCCATTAGACGTTGTAACGACTCCCGTAAAAGTTGCTCCTGCTAGTTTTGCAAAACCAGTTTCATCAAAACCAATATTAGCAGAAGTGGATGATCCTGAATTAGTTATAGGACCAGTTACAGATATAACTCCAGATGGCCCAGCAATTCCTGAAACATTTTCTACCCAATAAGAATCATAGTAAACAAAAGTTTGACCAGTTTCTGAATTATACCAAAGGTCTCCTGATGCTGGATAGCTTGGTGGGGTAGCAGAAACCTGTGCAGAACCACCATTAGAAATAGATCCATCTGCTTTTAAGAATTGATTAGCAGCTCCACCATCTTTTACAAATGAGGTAGCCGTGGCAGCACCACCTACGTCAAGACCATTCTTGACTTTAAAATTTTTGTTTGAAGTTGCCAAATATATTCACCTCGCTTAATTATACCAGATAATAAAATTTATTAGGCTAATAGCATATAGAGATGATTTTTAGTGGGGGATTTTGAAAGGATCCCCCAAACCTTTAATATACTTAGGCCAGTAGTGTTCCAACTACTGTAACTGTTGAGTCATCGTTAACTGGTGTTACCAATAACTGAACATTTGAACCGCTAATACCAGCTGAAATACCAGAGTAAGATGCATTTGTAGATACCACGGCAAATTCAGTAATTGCAATGTTATCAGATGAATCTAGGGTAAGCAATATCTCAGAAATTTCAGTGTGAGTGCTATATGCTACTTTTACCAAAAATTTAGCTGAGCGATAGGTTGCTTTTGCAAATGCATAGGCTACAACTGGAGAAGCTGCTGTAGGAGCAGAAACTGTAGCTGCAACTTGTTTTGCAATATTGTTAACTTCAATTGCAGTAAAGTCTGGGACAACTGCCTGAAGTGCATCTACTGCTCTTTGGTTTGTGAAGTACAGGTTTGTACCTTCAGCCAAGTTTGTAGTAGTTGAGTCAGCAACACCGTTTTCAGCTGTAATTGTTAGACCTGCACCGTTACCTGTAATGGTAATGTTGCTAAGAGTTGCACCTGTTAGAAGCGCTGCTGCATCTGTCTTAGCACGAGTATCTGTGTAGTATAGATTGGTTCCTTCTGGAAGAGTTGTTGTGCTTACCTCAGAAAGATCAAGAACGAACTCTGTACCGTTTAGGTCTAGACCAGTTCCAGCAGTAAACGTTCCAGCTCCAGAGAACTGAGTAAACTGAAGTGGGTCTGTACCAATTGTCGCTGGCTTAAGAGTTTGAACCCAACCAGTGCCTGCATAGGTTCCAGCACTTACGTAAACAAAGTCTCC